>RCMY010000799.1_pt1 | contig 30523 bp, 30 predicted proteins | sample 2041341 | NCBI WGS metagenome assembly RCMY01 (sample SAMN09708234, study PRJNA481090) | Marine sediment metagenome, whole genome shotgun sequencing project. | reverse complement strand
AAAATACCACAAACCGGCACGGTTATTGTGGGCGAGGGGACTGAAATTGGCGCAAATTCAACCGTAGACAGAGGAGCCTTAGACAACACTATTATTGGCGCGAATTGTATTATTGATAACATTGTCCATATTGCGCACAATGTTGAAATTGGCGATCATACCTGCATTTGCGCCAACACTGGCATTGCGGGCAGCACCACAATTGGGAAATATGTGGTCATTGCTGGACAAAGTGGTATTAACGGACATATTACCATTGCCGACAAAGTGCAAATTACTGCAATGAGTATGGTCACAAAAAGCATTAAAGAAGCCGGTGTTTATTCGTCTGGGATACCTGCGGCTCCTAATAAAGAGTGGCAACGCAATACAGTACAACTTCGTCAAATTGGCAAGTTAATTGAACGGGTTAAAGCGCTTGAAAAAGCAGTCAAGCCAAGTTAATAATTATCGTCGATTGATAATTGTTGGTTGTCTATCCGTTAGCCGTTAGGCAACTAGATATTCGTTTTAAAGTCTATACAAATCGTAGAAAAACGCTACAATAACGGCGTATTTTACAACACATTTTAACCTTGAATTTATTCGCATAAAAGCGACTACAGGAGCAAGCATGTTATCACGCAGTATGAATATCGCCGATTTTGATCCCGAACTATCAGCCGCAATGGAAGCTGAAAAAATTCGTCAAGAACATCATATTGAATTGATTGCATCTGAAAACTATTGCAGCCCTCGTGTGCTTGAAGCGCAAGGCTCACAGCTAACCAACAAATACGCTGAAGGGTATCCTGGTAAGCGTTATTATGGCGGTTGTGAATACGTTGATGTTGCCGAACAACTGGCTATAGATCGTGCAAAAGAATTATTTGATTGTGACTATGCAAACGTGCAGCCGCATTCAGGTTCGCAAGCAAATACTGCGGCATTTATGGCATTAATTGACGCAAATGATACCGTGTTAGGAATGAGCTTAGCCGATGGCGGCCATTTAACCCATGGTTCACATGTTAACTTTTCGGGCAAAACCTATAATGCAGTACAGTATGGTTTACATCCTGATACCGGCATCATTGATTACGCTAAAGTTGAAGAGCTTGCGATAGAACATAAACCTAAGCTAATCATAGGTGGTTTTTCAGCTTATTCTGGAGTGGTCGATTGGGCGCGTTTTAGAGAGATTGCAGATAAAGTTGGTGCTTACCTGTTGGTCGATATGGCGCACGTTGCAGGCTTAGTTGCTGCGGGTCTTTATCCAAGTCCTCTTCCTCATGCACATGTAGTGACAACAACAACACATAAAACCTTAGCAGGTCCTCGCGGCGGTCTGATTTTATCAGCTTGCGGGGATGAGGGTTTATACAAGAAATTAAATAGTGCGGTATTCCCGGGTAATCAAGGTGGCCCATTATGCCATGTAATCGCAGCAAAAGCGGTTGCTTTTAAAGAAGCCTTAGAGCCAGAATTTAAAACGTATCAAAAGCAAGTGTTAAAGAATGCTAAAACCATGTGCGCAATATTGCAAAAACGTGGTTACAAAGTTGTGTCAAATGGAACTGAAAATCATTTATTTTTATTAGATTTGATAGACAAAGACATTACCGGTAAAGACGCTGATGCTGCATTAGGACATGCCAATATTACAGTGAACAAAAACTCTGTACCTAATGATCCACGTTCGCCTTTCGTCACTAGTGGATTACGCATTGGCACACCTGCTATTACTCGCCGTGGATTTAAAGAAGCGGAAAGTGAACAAGTGGCACATTGGATGTGTGATGTTTTAGATAATATAAACGATCAGAGCGTAATTGATAAAGTTCGCGATCAAGTTGTTACCTTATGTAAAAAGTTTCCAGTATACGGATAAACCTCGACACTAATAAAGTAATTTATTAAGGCGCATTATAGATGCGCCTTATCGCTTTTTAATGAGATGTATTGTTTACGTGAACATTACTTGGGTGTAGATCAAGTAAGATAGCAGTTTTGTTTGGAGATAATGTATGTTTTGCCCTTTTTGCGGTGCTCAAGAAACGAAAGTAATTGATTCTAGACTGGTTTCTGGCGGCGAACAAATTAGGCGCCGGCGTCAGTGTATAGACTGTTCTGAACGTTTTACCACCTTTGAAATTGCCGAGTTAGTCATGCCTAAAGTGATTAAACGAGACAACACACGCGAACCTTTTAATGAAGACAAATTAGCCGCAGGCCTTACCCGCGCCTTAGAAAAGCGACCTGTTAGCACTGAAGCTATTGACCAAACCATGAATAAAATAAAGTCTGAGCTAAGAGCAACCGGCGAGCGTGAGGTCAAAAGTGAATTAATTGGTGAGATCATTATGCAAGCGTTGAAGAAATTAGACAAAGTTGCCTATGTACGATTTGCGTCTGTTTATCGTTCGTTTGAAGATGTGAAAGAGTTTGGTGAAGAAATTGCGCGTCTGTCTGACGAATAATTTCCTAGACCTTCAAACGTAGGGTGATAATGAAAGTAATAACCAACACAATATTTACATCGTTTGATGCGCGAATGATGGCAAGAGCGATAAAACTGGCTGAAAAAGGCAAATATTCAACCACGCCAAATCCTTGCGTGGGCTGCGTGATTGTTAATAACCAGCAAGTTATTATAGGTGAAGGTTTTCATCAAAAAGCAGGGCTAGCCCATGCTGAAATCAATGCCTTAGCTCAAGCCGGAGATTCTGCAAAGGGTGCTGTTGCGTACGTAACCCTTGAGCCTTGTGCGCATTATGGCCGCACCGGCCCTTGTGCACTAGCACTAATTGAAGCCGGTGTGAGTAAGGTGGTTATTGCCTGCAACGATGCTAATCCCCAGGTGAGTAATCAAGGCATTAAAATGCTCGAAAATGCTGGGATTGAAGTACAAATAGGCCTGATGGAACATGTAGCCAGAACACTCAATCACAAATTCTTTTTTAGGTTCAAGCATCATCGACCATTTGTCACTGTCAAGTTAGCGGCAAGTCTTGATGGCAAAACAGCGTTAGCCGATGGCCAAAGTAAGTGGATAACGAGTCAGCAAGCAAGATTGGACGTACAACGTTTACGTGCTTCAGCTTGCGCAATTTTGACTGGGGCAGATACCGTATTAGCAGATAATCCCGGCATGAACGTTAGGCCACATGAACTGCCAAATGACATTGCTGAGAAATTTAGCTGGCGTCAACAGCAACCATTAAGAGTGATTGTTGATTCGAAAAATAGACTATCAAGTGCTAGTTACCAAATGTTTTCAGATGGACAGCCAAGCCTAGTGTATAATGCGCGTGAGAATCGACATTTGACCAACTTGGCAATTCATCATTTAGGGCCATCAAACAGTGCTTGCGTGCAGCAACATCAGCTACCACAAATTGTGAAGAATAACCGAAGCTATATTGATTTGAATGCACTATTTGCTGATTTAGCAAATCGACAAATCAATCATGTATGGGTTGAAGCAGGTGCCTCATTAAGCGGCGCATTGTTCGATTTAGGGCTAGTCGATGAATTAATATTGTATCAGGCGCCCAAAATATTGGGAGCGTCTGCAAAAGGCTTAACCAACACTTGCTCACCGTCGCTAATTGAAAATGCGCTAAGCGGGAAAATTGTAAGCGTTAGTCAAGTGGGCCCAGACATAAAAACAACGGTAAGCTTTAGCAATGCTAATAAATTATAATGAGGAGTACTAATGTTCACCGGAATAGTTGAAGCGATAGGTACGATTTCCACTTTACATGATCTTGGCGATAATTTTCGTTTAGGTGTGAATGTGGGAAAACTGGACATGTCAGACGTTCATCTTGGTGATAGCATTGCCACAAACGGAGTTTGTTTAACGGTGGTTGAACGCGGTCATGATTATTATGCAGCCGATGTGTCGGCAGAAACGATTAAATTGACAGGTTTTGCGCATTATAAAGTGGGACATAAAGTTAATTTAGAAAAAGCAATGCGTGCCGACAGCCGTTTTGGTGGTCATATTGTAAGTGGTCATGTTGATGGTGTGGGCACGGTTGAGAGCATTCATGACCATACGAATTATGTCGAAGTATGGGTAAAAGCGCCCAATGATATTGCTAAATATATTGCACATAAAGGCTCTATTACGGTTGACGGTGTGAGTTTAACGGTCAACGAAGTCAAAGGTGCAAGTTTTATGTTGTGGCTAATACCTCATACATTACAAGAAACCGTAATTGGCCATTACAAAGCAGGCTCAAAAGTGAATTTAGAAGTGGATTTAATTGCGCGTTATTTAGAGCGACTACTATTAGGTGATAAAGCGGCAATTGCAGGAAATAATGATAAACCAGATATCAGCATGGATTTCTTAGCGCAGCATGGCTACTTAAAATAGCTGATTTAACTACATCGTAGGTCACAATTTAGTAAGTTGATCTTTTTTTTATTTATTACCACAAAGGATACTAAGTATTTCATGGCACTTAATACTACTGCAGAAATAATTGAAGACATTAAACAAGGCAAAATGGTTATCCTAATGGATGATGAGGATCGTGAAAATGAAGGCGATCTTATTATGGCAGCCGAATTTGTGACACCTGAAGCAATTAATTTTATGGTGACGCACGCAAGAGGCTTAGTATGTTTGCCCATGACGCAAGAGCGCTGCAAACGCCTCAAATTACCATTGATGGTCGATAATAATTCTGCTCAATTTTCAACTAATTTTACTGTTTCAATAGAAGCCGCCGAAGGCGTGACAACGGGGATATCGGCGTCAGACCGAGCAAAAACAGTGTTAGCGGCGGTGAAAAGAGACGCAAAAAGTGAAGACATTGTACAACCTGGACATATATTTCCGCTTATCGCTAAAGAAGGCGGGGTTCTTAATCGAGCAGGACACACCGAAGCAGGCGTTGATTTAGCAAGGTTAGCTGGCTGCGAACCCGCAAGTGTGATTGTTGAAATTTTGAATCCAGATGGAAGCATGGCAAGGCGCCCCCAACTTGAAGTGTTCGCTGAGCAACACAACATGAAAATAGGTACCATTGCCGATTTAATTGAATATCGCAACTTTAACGAAACCACTATTGAGCGGGTATCAACATGCAAATTACCTACCATTCATGGTGAGTTTGATTTGATTATGTTTAAAGATGTGATTGATGAACAAATTCATTTTGTGTTGCAAAATGGTCCAATTTCGGCTGAAAACCCTACGCTTGTTCGCGTGCATTTACAAAATGTATTGAGTGATTTAATGGGGTCTACTCGCTCCATAAATCGCTCATTACCTTTAGACGAAGCTATGCAGCGGATTGCTAAAGAAGGTGGCGTAATAGTTGTGCTGGGCAAAGAAGAAGATTTGGTTTCTCAAGTTAAGCAATTTGAAGCGGAAGATAACAACCAAGTGGCAAAAAGTAAAACATGGCAAGGCTCATCTCGTACCGTAGGAGTGGGCAGTCAAATCTTGGCGAGTATTGGTGTTAAAAAAATGCGTCTACTGAGCAAACCGGTTAAATATTCAGCGCTATCCGGTTTTGGATTGGAAGTGGTTGAGTATGTTCATGATTAAGTAGTTACACACTAATGACGAATTACATGTCAAAATAGAATGACGTGATTAGTCAATTACCTAAATAAAAATACAACTAAAGCACGAAGCCTTATGCTATAATTCGCGCCGATTTTTACAGGAGCAGGTACATATGAAAATAATAGAAGGTAACATCCGCGCAACAGGCAAAAAATTTGCCGTGTTAGTTTCTCGATTCAATGGTTTTGTTGTGGAAAGCCTGCTTGATGGCGCATTAGATACGCTTGAACGTCATGGTGAAGTCAATCCAGATGACATTACTGTTATTCGTGTGCCAGGTGCGTACGAGCTGCCTATTGTTGCAAAGAAAGCCGCATTGTCAGGCAAGTTTGATGCAATTATCGCTTTAGGTGCGGTGATCCGTGGCGGCACACCTCATTTTGATTTTGTGGCGGGTGAATGTAATAAAGGTTTAGCGCAAGTATCCTTAGATGCAACGATTCCCTTGGCGTTCGGTGTTCTAACCACCGATACCATTGAACAAGCGATAGAGCGCTCTGGTACGAAAGCGGGTAACAAAGGCGCAGAGGCTGCACTTAGTGCATTAGAGATGGTTAATGTTATTGCGGCTATTGACGAGGCCTTATAGTGAAACCAGCACACCGAAAGCAGGCCCGCGTTCTTGCCCTGCAAGCGTTATACGCTTGGTTAATGAGTGGTAATGATATTAAACAGATAGAATTGTCTATTGTTACTACTAATGACATGAGCAAAGTGGATATGGAATATTTACAGGCCATACTGCACGGTGTGTCGATAGATGTTAAAGCACTTGATAAAATCTATAAGCCTTACTTAGGACGCTTACCAGAAGAACTTGATCCCATTGAGAAATCGATTCTGCGCTTAGCAACTTATGAGTTAACCGAACGTTTAGATACCCCCTACAAAGTGGTTATAAATGAATCTATTGAGTTAGCGAAATCTTTTGGTGCAGAAGAAAGCCATAAGTTTATAAATGGCGCGTTAGATAAAGCGGTGAAAACACTTAGAAAAGATGAAAGAAGCTAAGATTTGAACGAATTTAATTTGATAAAAGAGTATTTTGCGAACGCTAGTTTTGTGCGCAAAGATGTGGTAATTGGTATTGGTGATGATGCGGCCATTACGCTAGTTCCTGAAAAACAGTATTTAGCCACTACCACTGACACCTTAGTGGAAGGTGTGCATTTTTTACCAAATACTCGAGCAGAACATATTGCGCATAAAGCGATTGCCGTTAATTTAAGTGATCTTGCTGCCATGGGTGCTGAACCTAGTTGGATTAGTCTATCTTTATCCATACCAGAACCCACTCCTGAGTGGTTAAGTGCGTTTAGCAATAAAATTGCTGAATTGACCAAGTATTATTCCATTCAGTTAATTGGTGGAGATACAGTCAAAGGCCCTTTGTCAATTACTATTACGGCGCAAGGCTTTGTGCCTTACGACAGTATCTTAACCCGAAGCGGTGCAAAAAATGGTGATTGGATTTTTGTCACCGGTACACTTGGGGATGCTGGTGCTGGTTTAGATATATTACAAAATAAACTAGTGATAAACGATGAAACTGCTCGCGACTATTTGATCAATCGCCATAGGTGTCCTACGCCAAGAGTACTAGCAGGCACTTTATTAAGAAGACTCGCTAGTTCATGTATTGATGTTTCAGATGGGCTTTTGCAAGATGTTATGCACGTAGCTAATTCGTCAGAAAAAGGCGTAATTTTACATTTGGATAAATTGCCCATTTCACCTGCACTGGGTAATAATGTAGAAAGTTTAGAGCGTGCGCTGCACTTCGCTGCAGTATCGGGCGACGATTATGAACTGCTATTTACCGTTGCAGAAGAACATCGCACTAGCGTACAAACAGCATTTGATAGTTATTCCATAACCTGTACGTGTATTGGGCAAATAACGGGCGCAAACGGCAGGTTAGACGTGCGTTTAAATGACCAGCCTTATGAACTTGATAGCGCTGCAAAAAAGGGATATCTGCACTTCTAAGTTATTTATGGATAAAAACCTCAGACAAAAAGTTAGGCTGTATCATCCTGCGCACTTTTTAGGATTTGGCTTTGGATCAGGTTTAATCCCATTAATGCCTGGCACGATGGGATCACTTGCCGCTATTCCTATTGTTTTATTGATGAGTTACTTACCTTTGTTTGTTTATGTTTTGATAACTATTGTGGCATCTGTCGCAGGTATTTGGATTTGCCAAAAAGTAAGCGATGATTTAGCCGTGCATGATCACGGCTCAATTGTATGGGATGAAATAGCGGGCATGATGATTGTGTTTACCGCTATTGAAATAAGTTGGCACACACTTTTAGTCGGGTTTATAATATTTAGATTATTCGATATCTGGAAACCTTGGCCAATTAGTTTCTTAGATAAAAACGTACATGGCGGCTGGGGCATTATGATTGATGACCTAGTGGCTGGCATATTTTCCCTGCTGTGCTTACACGCAATTTATAAGGGTTTTGAGTACTTCACCTTAGTAGCAACGCAGTAAAATTTCTTTAAAAATACTTTTTTAATTCGCATAAGTCCAGCGTTAGCGCTATTTAGATAACTGCAATTGAGAAAGGCCTGCCACACGAGACAAAATGCCACCATATTCGCTCATGATTTGATTATATGCGCTCAATGTCACCTTACTTAAAAAAATGCTTCACAGCCTTCACTATGCCATCGGCATCAATCCCAAGTTCGGCATACATTTCTTGCTGAGTACCTTGTAAAATAAATTCATCAGGCAGTCCTAGATTCAGTACATGAGCAAGGGTTTTATTTTCTTGCAAGCATTCCATTACTGCACTACCCGCTCCGCCAGCTCTAGCACCATCCTCAAGAGTAACTAACAAATCGTGATCTTTAGCAGCCGCTATTACGGCGCTAGTGTCTAAGGGTTTTACAAAGCGCATGTCTATTACAGTCGCATTTAATCGCTCAGCGGCACTAAGCGCTTCGGGTAAAAGTGTGCCAAAATTCAAAATAGCAATGCGAGACTCAGTTTCAGCTATAGATTCAATATTGCGTAACGTTCTGCTTTTGCCAAGTGCAATCGCGGTCATTTCAGGCCTTGTGCTGACTCCCATACCTGAACCTCTGGGGTAACGAACAGCTGCGGGCTGTTTGGCTATATGGCCGCTGTACAACATGTTACGACATTCAGATTCATCGCTTGGCGTCATAATAATCATATTAGGTATGCAGCGCAAAAACGCAATGTCAAATGCGCCTTGATGAGTTGCGCCATCCGCGCCAACTAGTCCGGCACGATCAATGGCAAATAAAACAGGTAAGTTTTGCAGGGCAACGTCATGAATAAGCTGGTCGTACGCACGCTGTAAAAAAGTGGAATAGATAGCCACAACTGGATGTTTATTTTCGATGGCTAATCCTGCGGCTAAGGTAACTGCATGCTGCTCTGCAATGGCAACATCAATATATTGTTCTGGATAGTTGAGCGAAAACTTGACCATTCCCGAACCTTCGCGCATGGCCGGAGTAATCGCAATCAAATCTTTATCTGTTGCCGCCATATCGCATAACCAGTCGCCGAAAATGGCTGAAAAAGTAGGTTTCCCGGGTTTGCTGACCGGAAATTTTTCGCTAGTATGATCAAATTTAGGTACAGCATGCCACTTGATTGGATCTTGTTCGGCTTTTTCATAGCCTTTGCCTTTTTTGGTCACTACATGCAGTATTTTAGGACCACTCATGTTGCGCATATTGGCTAAGGTATCAACCATTGCGTCAACGTCGTGACCGTCAATTGGGCCTATATAGCGAAAGCCTAGTTCTTCAAATATAGTACCGGGAACTACCATACCCTTAATATGCTCTTCGGCTTTACTCGCAAACTCTTTAATAGGTGGCAGTGTTGAAAGTATTTTTTTACCGCCATCGCGGATAGAGTTGAAAAAATTGCCGGTAAGTAAACGCGCTAAATGACTATTTAATGCGCCAACATTTTCTGAAATTGACATCTCGTTGTCGTTAAGAACAATGAGTATATCTTTGTTAATATCACCTCCATGATTAAGTGCTTCAAAAGCTAAGCCAGCGGTTAGCGCGCCATCACCAATCACGGCAACAACTTTGCGACCTTTATTTTCTTTTTCAGCCGCAATTGCCATGCCTAAACCCGCGCTAATCGAGGTAGACGAATGTCCTACTGCAAAGGTATCGTATTCACTTTCTGGAGGCCATGGAAAAGGATGCAAACCATCTTTTTGTCGAATACTTGTCATCCGTTCACGACGACCGGTAAGAATTTTATGAGGATAGGCTTGATGGCCCACATCCCAAATTAATCTATCAAAAGGTGTGTTGTATACATAATGCAAAGCAACTGTTAGCTCTACGGTACCTAAACCAGACGCAAAATGCCCGCTGCTTTGACTCACGCTATTGAGCAAAAATTGGCGCAATTCATTTGAAATTTGACGCAATTTACTTTTTGGCTGTTGGCGTAATTCACAAGGTAAATTTACCTTAGCTAAGTGGGGATAATGGTTAATATCAAGGCTCATGTGTAGTAATTTCTTCTGCTGTCGTTTTTTATTACCGTGTTTAGTAGGTTCTAGTCACTATAAAGTCGGTAAATGAAATTAATTTATCTGCATTATAAGGCAAAGCTCGCAATGCTTGAATAGCAAGTTGATGCTGCTGATTAAGCTCTTTTTTAGCGCCCTGCAACCCAAGTAAAGAAACGAAGGTTGATTTATTAGCATCTTGGTCCGACCCCTGTGGCTTGCCTAACGTTTCAGTGTCGGCAGTGACATCTAAAATGTCATCTTGAATTTGAAACGCAAGGCCAATGTGTGTCGCGAAGTCTAAAAGAGTGAGTTTATCGTTGTCGCTAATATCAGGGCTCACTATACAGGGTAGCGCAACACACGCGGTCAACAATGCGCCGGTTTTTAATGCGTGAAGACGTTTTAGTTGGTCAATACTTATACTACTATTGGTGGCCGCTAGATCTAAACTTTGTCCGCCAACCATGCCACTTGCGCCTGCCGATTGGCAAAGTTGCATCACTAAGTTAGCTTTCTGACTACTAGCAAAGTCATTGAAATTAGCACTTGCGAGTATTTCAAAGGACATACATTGCAGTGCATCGCCTGCTAGTATGGCGGTTGCTTCGTCAAACTTAACATGACAGGTAGGGTTTCCTCTACGCAAGTCATCATCGTCCATCGCCGGTAAGTCGTCATGTACCAAAGAGTAAGCATGCATACACTCAATCGCAAGCGCAATTGGCGTAACTTCACTTTCATCTAGTGATAGCATTTCACCCACTAAATTAACCAGTAAAGGGCGCATTCGTTTGCCGCCATTTAACAAGGCATAAGCAATAGCTTCTTGCAACGTTTTATCGGGTATCGTTTGTGCATGCAAAAAATCAGTAAAGTAGCGCGTTAATCGTTCAACTGTTGTCGCTAATTCTGGTTGCAATGAGGTAGGTATTGGCATTGGTCAGCTATTTTACTCGGTAAAGGCGGTCAACGATTCTTCACCTTCTTTTTGGGTAAGAATTTTAACTTTTTGCTCTGCATCTTGCAGTAATTTTTGAGTATGACGCGCTAACGCGACGCCTCGCTCAAACTGTTTTAATGATGTTTCTAAGGGAATTTCGCCGCGTTCCATTTCTAGCACAATAGTATCTAACTCAGTCATGGCTTGTTCAAACGACATCTCTTCAATTTTCATTGGTGGTTTCTCGCAAATAATATGCTGTGCACCTTAACCGAGAGGGCTTATAAATTCAATTAATAGCTGAATAAAAGCGTGATTTTTAAATAAAGAATGTAAATAAATTGCCGTTAACCAAAACACAGGTTTATAAGCTTGATTTGGCACTTTAGACAATTAAGTTGCTCAATACTCGCTATATGTTGCTGTAAAAGGCATTAAAAACATTTAAATATTGCAGATTTAACAGGAGTCATCAGTGGATTTAGCAACCATAATTGGATTTATCGGCGCGCTTGGCTTTGTCGTCATGGCGATGGTGTTAGGTGGCGATTTAGGGATGTTCTTTAATGTTCCCTCGGTACTGATTGTATTTGGTGGCTCTATTTTTGTGGTGTTAATGCAATATCCACTTTCGCAGTTTTTAGGCGCAGGTAAAGTTGCTGGCAAAGCGTTCATGTTTAAATTACAAACGCCTGAAGCATTGATTGAAAAAGTGACAGAGATGGCCGATGCGGCTCGTAAAGGTGGGTTTTTAGCATTGGAAGAAGCTGAAATTGAAAACACATTTATGCAAAAAGGTGTAGATATGTTAGTCGATGGACATGATGTAGATGTTGTCCGCACGACCATGGGTAAAGATATAAGCAATACGACTAACCGCCACGATGCAGGTTCAGTTATTTTTAAGTCATTGGGCGATGTGGCACCAGCCATGGGAATGATAGGAACCTTAGTTGGCTTAGTGGCTATGCTGTCAAATATGGACGATCCAAAAGCAATCGGTCCAGCCATGGCGGTTGCGTTGTTGACAACACTTTATGGCGCGATGTTATCTAACCTTCTTTGTTTACCAATTGCATTTAAATTACAAGTACGTGCAGCAGAAGAAAAACTCAATCAGAGTCTTATTCTCGATGGCATATTAGGAATCGCAGACGGCCAGAATCCGCGCGTGATTGAAGGTGTATTAAAAGGATATATAGCAGAAGGTAAACGAGGCACTAAAGAGGAGGCGGAATAATGGATGATGAGTGTCCTAAATGTCCTCCCGAAGGTCTACCTGCTTGGATGGGCACATTTGCTGACTTAATGTCCTTACTGATGTGTTTCTTTGTACTTTTACTATCATTTTCCGAAATGGATGTAAAAAAGTTTAAGCAAATATCAGGCTCAATGAAGTTTGCTTTTGGTGTGCAAAATAAAATTGAGCTAAAAGACATCCCAAAGGGAACCAGTGTTGTAGCGTTAGAGTTTAGACCAGGCAAACCTGACCCCACCCCTATAGAGACTGTGCAGCAAGTCACGCAAGATATCACACGCCCAATGCTTAACTTTCAAGAGGGTGATGAAGATTCTGCGGGAGGAAAACAAAAGCAGAAGGGCACATTTAGAGGAGGGCAGTCTCCTCAAACAGCGAATCAAAAGGCAGCGGCAGCGGCGGCAGCGTCCGATAAAGAAGAGATTGATAAAAACAAGAAAAAAGTAGAAGACTTATTACAAAAAGAAATTAAGGACGGAGCCGTTGATGTTGATAATCTGGGCCAACAAATTGTTATTCGCATACGAGAGAATGGTTCGTTTTCTGCGGGCTCAGCTTTTCTACAACCTCAATTTGTGCCCGTTATCCGAAAATTGGGTGTATTGTTAAACGATATGCCAGGTAAGATCGAAATAACAGGGCATAGCGACAATGTGCAAGTTGCAAATGAACTTTATCGGTCTAATTGGGACTTGTCAGCACAAAGGGCGGTTGCTGTGGCAGAAGAACTCCGGCGCGCCCAAGGATTTGATGAAACTCGTATGAGAGTCATTGGCAAAGCCGCCACGCAGCCATTAACTGAAAATGATAGTGAGCGTGCGAGAGCTCAAAATAGGCGCGTTGAAATAGCGATTATTCACGGCAATCCTAAGTTTTCAGAGCCAATATCGGTGCTTGAATCGAGCCGTAATTTATAAAATAAAAGGGCTTAGTGAAAACTAGCCCTTTTGTCTTATCCCCTAGACAATAAACGTCTGTGTTGCGGCTTGCGCATCACTAATTGTAAGGTGCTAATTGCGCGCTCTAAAAAACCGCCCTCACAGTAGTTTAAATAAAACTGCCACATTCGCATAAACCTCTCATCGTATCCGTCTTCTGCTAAAGCTTGTTTTTGTAGCATAAAAGCCTTAAACCAATCATTTAGTGTTTGCGCGTAATCAAGGCCAATATCTTGAATGTCTGCAATCGATAAATCGGTATCCTGCTTAACATGTTTATTAATCACTAACTGAGAGGGCAAAAAGCCGCCTGGAAAAATATACTTCTGTATAAAGTCAACGCTATTGGAATAACTGTCGTAGCGTCTATCGTCTATGGTAATAGACTGCAATAACATGAGCCCATCAGGCTTTAACAGCGATGAGCATTTATTAAAGAACGTTGTCAAATATCGTTTACCAACCGCCTCAACCATTTCGATAGAGACAAGCTTGTCGTATTGACCCTCAAGTAAGCGATAATCTTTTTTAAGTAAAGTGATTTTATCGCCCAGACCTTCTCTATCAATCCACTGCTGTGCATAAGCATGTTGCTCTTCAGAAATAGTTGTGGTGGTAACTCGGCAGCCATAATTTTTTGCGGCGTGCACAGCAAGTCCACCCCAACCTGTGCCAATTTCAACTAGGTGGTCATCAGCGCTTAGTTGAAGTTTTTCACAAATAGTATGTAACTTATATTGTTGTGCTTGTGCTAAGCTGGCATTTGAGTCAGGATAAATAGCGGCCGAATACATCATAGAACGATCTAAGAATTTGCTATAAAGCTTATTACCTAAATCGTAATGTGCCGAGATATTACGTTTCGCTTGCTCTGCTGAATTTCTATTTGCAAAATGACTCACCTTATTTGCCGGCATTGTTAACCATCTAAAGCGTTTTTCCCATTCGTCCAACATGGGCAGGTTGCGTGCAAAAATTCGAACCACATTGGTTAAATTAGGCGACTCCCATAAATTGTCAGTGAAGGTTTCACCCGATGCAATGCTGCCACCAAAGGTTAACTTTGGATAAGCAGACGCATCTAAAATATTGACTTCAGCATGTAAGTCATGATCTTGATTGCCGTATTGGCCAACTAATTGACCGTTCTCTTTTATCACCATGTAGCCATGCGGCAAGCGCTTTAGTATGCCCAGAAAAATTGAGCGGCATATTTTTTCCCAAGCACTAGGAGAAAAGCTGTTTTGCATAGTTTGTTCAATATGAGGCATTTATTTATTCCTTACCCTAAGGCTGCGTATAAATGGGTACGCGTTTGAAAAAAAGCTTAATCGCTTGCCAATAGATACCCACGACAGTTTTAATAGTCATGCTGGGGATCGAAATAAGCGACGAACGGAGCGAGGCGCTAGTGAGCGGTTTTTTCTGCATATTAATGGCCGCTTCAAAATGTTTGTGTTTTTTATGACAGCTTAAGTGCAGCCGTAAATGTTCACCGGGTTGTTGTATTCTCCACTTATATTGCATATCAATAGGGTTAAATGGTGAAACGTGAAACGCTTTCTCTGAATCTTCTTGCTTGTCTAAATCAACTAAATAATGATGTCGTTGATTCCATGGAGTATTACTTACTTCTGCTAGCATATGTGTGTATACACCCTCAGCATTACGTAAGTAATAAAAATTCACTGGGCTAAAATACAGACCAAATGTACGTATTTGTCCTAACAAAAATATATCACCGCTAAGAGGGGTATCACTTAACTCATTCATACGCTTCAATACCGCTTCTTCTAGCGGTGACGTTGGATCGCCTAAGTAGTCTTTACGAGAGTAATTAACCACAGACCATCCTTTTTTCTCGCAACTAAACCCATTAACGTGTTTCTTGATACTGTCTAATTCACTTAGTTTTAACCAAAACAAATAAATTTTATAGGTAAATTTATGTAACTTAGGCAGACTCCTTTGGTGAAAAATAGAGCCTTCATAAATACTACTTTCGAGTGCTTCGCTGCAAACCTTATTCATAAAGTTGCTCCAAACCTTTGTGCTACTTCTAATCCGCTTCGCACGCCATCTTCATGAAAGCCGTTGTACCAGTATGCACCACAAAAATGCATTCCTTGTTGGCCACATATTTTCATTCTCTGTTGTTGGGCATTCACCATTTGTGGACTAAATTGTGGGTGCGCATAAGAATAACGCCCCAGAATTTTACTCGGGTCGATTTCAGCGGTATTATTTAAAGTGACACAAAAGGTGGTATCGCTTTCAATTTGTTGCAATATATTCATGTTATAAGTCACACTTGCCGGTGAATTATTGTCATCATCAGTACCTTTAATACGGTAGTTCCAACTGGCCCAAGCCAAGGGTCTATCTGGTAGTTGAGCTGTATCGGTGTGCAAAATTACATCATTGTCTGCAAAGGGAATGGCGCCTAAAATATCGCCTAAATCTTTCTGCAGCTTGGTTTCAAAACTCGCTAAGTCAAGCATTTTTAATGCTTGGTCGCTATGGCATGCAAATATTACTTGATCAAACTCTTGCGTAAGGCCGTTGCTGGTTATCTTAAAACCTGCTGCCGTTTTTTGTACTTTCTGCACTGGGCTGTTGAGTTTAATCTTATCTAAATAGCTTTGTGTTAATGGCGCAATGTATTGATTTGAACCACCTATCAGAGTATGCCACTGTGGACGATTAGTAATATTGAGCAGCCCATGGTTATTAAAAAACGTTAAAAAGAATGATAATGGGAAATTAGCAGAAGCTTCTAAACTCGTCGACCAAATAGCCGCGCACATGGGTAAAATATAATTTTTAGTAAACCCTTCGCTTAAGTTGTGTTGTTTAATAAAGTCTAATAAGGTCATATTTTCGCTGTCTTTCTGTGCTTCAATATGTGCTTTGCATAGTTTATTAAACTTTACGATATCTAGTACAATCCGGTAAAAGCGAGGAGAGAAAAAGTTTCGGCGCTGTGCAAATAAGCTATTTAAAGTGTTTCCGTTATACTCTAAACCTGTGGCTAAATTCTTAACGCTAAAACTCATCTCAGTAGCTTGGGTGGCAACTTCTAGTTTCTTCATCAATTTTATGAAATTAGGATATGTCCAATCGTTGTACACAATAAATCCGGTGTCAATGGCGTAGGTTTTTTGATCCACCACTACATTCTTTGTAGCGGTGTGTCCGCCAATATAATCGTTCGCTTCATATACAGTAATATTGGCTTTTTGATTTATTAAATAGGCGCTTGTCATACCAGCGATGCCTGTGCCTATAATCGCCACTTTCTGAGTCATTGTTTTTCCTGCTGATTCTTTTCTTGGTTCGACGAAGTAGTTGCCTGACCTGATTTTTGACTGGAATTTCGCATAGTAATACAAATCTTTCGTTGTATAAATTCCGGTAAAAAGTGCAGGAATCGTATAATTGCACCAAATCTTCGCGGAAAATAAACGCTAGAGCGATCAGATAACATACCTTTCAGCATATATTTGCCCGCTTCTTGCGCTGTAATAGCCATTGGCATGGGAAAATCATTTTTACTCGTAAGAGGTGTTTTTACAAACCCAGGTGACATGCTTTGAACGGCAATACCACGGCTTTTTAAATCGACTTCAAAGCTTTTACAGGCGTAGTGTATGGCCGCTTTACTGGCTCCATATGCCTGACTTCGGGTAAAAGGTAGCATTCTTGCCATGCTATCAACGAACACTAACTTATTGCCTTTTTCTAAATTTGGCAGCAGCGCAGCAAGCACATTAATCACGCCAAACACATTAATCTCAAAAACTCGTTTAAACATATCGGGCTCGACATCATTAATGTCTACGTACTCGCAAGTTCCTGCATTTAACACCGCAATATCGCAGGTAACATTGCTCAAGGCCTGTTGAGTAGCCGCTTGGTCAGTCACATCAAATTGTAAGGTAGTAATATTTTGATTATTAGATAGTTCAGATAATTTATCTTGATTTCGTCCACAGGCTATAATTGTGTGCCCTTGACTACTTGCCTCTATCGCTAGCGCCTCACCAATGCCTGATGTAGCGCCAGTAATTAAGATAGTCGCCATTATGCGATGCTCCTTTTAATTTTCTTTATCAACCAACCCAGTATGGGTATGTTCTCGTAAACCATTTGCCCTAAGTCATAGTAGTCTCTGTGATAGAAAATTTTATCGTCGCGGATTTTCAACAAAGTGATACCGTCCACACTCATCAATTTACTTTGACTTACCTTGGCAGCATTTTTTGAAGAAAACTCCATCGTCCACGTAACAACGCAATCTCCGCTTTCAGCGGTTTCTTGTTGATGAATTGTGAATTCACAATGTTTCGCATTTTTTAGTAATTTTGTAAAGTACTCTTCAACTGCGCCTAAGCCGTTGTGCTGCGCAATAGGATCAATAAAAACAACATCTTTACTGTATATAGAAGCGAGTTCACAAACTTGCATTGAGGCAAGATCAGTGTAAAAAGACGTAAACTTATTTAATATTTTCATGCAGTACTTTTCACGAATTTGTTTTGATTGTATTGGACTAAAATACGTGGGTCACTTTGATGAGATCAGATAATTAATTATATTTAATTCATTCCTAAAATTCGATGCTTTGTAAATTTGAACAAACATTGGGATCTCTTTTTAGTATTTGTCAGTATTAAACTTTATATGATAATAATCCTGAAATCTATATAGTGCATAACAGCGAAATGAAACTACCTCTTTTTCCATTATCATCACACATCTTGCCACAAGGAAGGATGTCGTTGAGAATTTTCGAGCCACGCTACGTTCGTATGATCAAGGAGTCTTGCGCAAGCAACACAGGCTTTGTTATTTGTATGCTAAACAGCGCAGGGGATCAAAACCTGAACAGTCACATTTTCCCATTGGGTACTCTGTGTAAAGTAATCGATTTTGACGTATTAGAAGACGGCTTATTAGGGGTCACTGTAGAAGGAATTGAATGCGTTAGCATACAAAACATTGAGACTGAAAGTGATAATTTGCGGGTAGCCTTGGTGGCATCTGCAAAGCAGTGGTCGTGTGAGCCAAATGATTTAGCATTACATCCAATTGATGAAAGATTACAAGAAATATTTGAGCGCTACCCCGAAGTGAGCTCTTTGTACAATGAAATGCGTTTTGATGATCCTATTTGGGTAATTAACCGGTGGATCGAACTTTTGCCTGTAGGGGCAGAGCAGAAGCAGCACTTTTTAATGCAACAAGACTGTAAAAAAGTACTGCACTATTTATCGCAATTAATTGAATAGTGTTACAAACACAGGATGTGTCTGTAACACTAGTTTGATACTTCATTAACTTTATTTAACTATGAGCTTGACAATATTTCGATATACTCCATACATAAACTTACAAGCGCACGAAAAGGTAGAGTTAAATGTTAATCGGAATTTCCTTAAATGAACAACGAAATGCATCTTGCAAGCCAAAAGAATGTGCTGCTGAAATGTCAGCTTATTTAGCAACAGTGGCTTCTGATAGATGTAAATTATCTTTTTCCAAAGTGTTTAGTTACTTTGCCCCTCGCCTACGTTCTTACGCGTTGAAGCAAATGGGTAACGAAGCGCTTGCGATGGAATTAGTCCAAGATACCATGTCAAATGTATGGCAAAAAGCGCATCTGTTTAACGCAGAGAAGGGGTCTCCCTCTACGTGGATATTCACCATTGCAAGAAATATCAGATTTGACATGCTTCGCAAATTGAAAAATCGTAAAGAAGATGTTTGTTCAGATGATCTATGGCCAATGTTATGCGAGCAAACAGCTGATACCAACATTGCACCGCTAGATGAACAAGTCACCTTGGAACAAGTTGGCCAATACTTTGAACGTTTGCCTTCAAAGCAACAAAGCGTAATTGAAGCCATTTATATTGATGGGAAGTCACAGCAAGAGGTAGCTGATGAGCTTGAAATTCCACTAGGTACTGTAAAATCAAGAACTCGGTTAGCTCTTCAGCGTCTTAAGGATATGTTAAAGGAACATGATTAAGCTTCATCCTGACGATAAGCAGTTGCTAGAATTTGCGGAAGGCACTTTGCCTTGCGCGAATTCACTATTAGTGTCTGCCCATTGTGATATGTGTCACGCTTGTCGACGCAAAGTTGGTTTATTGACGGATAATTTGTCAGAGTATGTATTTGCAGAAAATCAGTTAGATACGCCTAACGAACGCGACTACATAACTATGTTTGAAGCGATCACGCGAGGAATTCCTAAGGCGAATGAAACTGATACAAATCATGTAAAAACGATAGTTTCGGTCAATGGACGTAGCTTTAGTATTCCAATTTCTCTTGCACGATGCGCATCACGAATGGACGAATGGTCATACCTGTTAGGCAAATTGTGGCAGTCACAGGTCGAAATTGGTGGTGGTCATTTGGCGAACTTCATCTACATAGAGAAAGGCGGAAGTGTTCCCGAGCATACCCACAAAGGCAACGAATTGACGCTTGTAATCGACGGTAAATTTAGTGACGGTATAAGGGAATATAATACTGGAGATTTTATCTTGCTTGATTCTCAACACACACACTCTCCTAAAGCAAACTTAAACGAGGGGTGTTTGGTGTTTAGTATTATTGACCAACCCCTTTATTTTACTTCTGGTTGGGCTAAATTAATTAACCCGCTTAGTCAATTGTATTTTAAAGCGAATGCGCATAAATAATAGACCTAAAAAAGGCTGTATCACACAGCCTTTTTTAGTTGCTAAGAATCGTTTATCTGATGAACTCGCTGTTTGGATAATTCAGTTGCAGCGTTTTAATTGCGTTATTTTTTAATTCATCTAAACCTAACTGGTCGTAACTAGACACCATTACTTCAAGCGCCTGTTGTACTTGCTCTGTATCGGGAAAGTATTCTAAAACATAGCGTCCGCGATTTGCTGCAGCAACCCATGCTTCACGACGCATGTAAAATCTAGCCACTTCTATTTCATATTTAGCTAAGCGATTTTTAATATGCAACATACGCTGCTTAGCATCTGCGGCATATTTCGAGTCAGGGTGTTTTTCTAACAATCTTCTGAAATCTTCAAAGGCTTCTTTTGATTTGGATGGGTCACGATCGGAGCGATCAACACCAAACATCTCTTGAAAGAGATTATTATCTTGCTCCATATTTGTTACGCCGCGCATATATATCGCGTACTCAACATCGGCATGGTTTGGATTTAGTCGAACAAACCTATCTATTGTGGCTAGCGTTTTATCAACATCACCTGATTTATAGTAAGCATAAATAAGGTCTAATTGCACTTGATGAGACAAAGGACCGAAAGGAAATTTTGAGTCAATGTTACTCAAGATTTGTGCGGCTGCTGAAAAATTACCTGCGTCCATATTTCGCTTAGCTTCTTTATATAAAGCATTCGGACCTTGGTTTTCAACTAGTTTACGTTGGTCATCTTCTACACTTGAACAGGCGGTTAATGACACAATGGTAATGATTGCAATCATCATCGATAAAAAATTTTTACACGTTATCATATTTTTTTAGTTACTCGTTTGAAAGTTATATTAGTGTATATGCGAAGAGTGGCAACAGGTGTTGAAAACACAGGCTATTAGCTAAAACCTTATTCTATTCGCTAAATTATTGTGTTGAACTAAGCAATTATGTGAAAGGCTTGGTATACTCCACTTCATATTTCTCTAATGATCCCGTTTATGAGTCAACAAGTCAATTTAATATCGCTTAATGCCACGGTCCCAGATGATCACTATGATACCAGACTAGACCAGTCGATTGCGCGTTTGTTCCCAGAATATTCTCGTTCTAAGTTAAAAGAATGGATACTGGCAGGCAATGTCAGTATTAACAATGAAGTTATTATTACCCCGCGCGTAAAGTTAAAAGGGGGTGAGCAAGTATGTATTAGTGCACAGCAAGAAGTACAGGTGTTTAATGAAGCACAGGATATTGAGTTAAATATCGTGTATGAAGATGATGATATCTTAATCATAAATAAACCTGCTGATTTAGTGGTTCATCCCGGCGCTGGAAATTCGTCAGGTACATTGTTAAATGCACTGCTAAATCATTATCCTGCGATTGAGCAAGTGCCCCGTGCGGGCATTGTGCATCGATTAGACAAAGATACAACAGGGTTGATGGTCGTAGCAAAAACGTTGAGTGCACAAACGCATCTGGTGAATCAGTTGCAGGCACGCGAAATGGGCCGAGAATACGAGGCAGTAGTGTTTGGCAATATGATAGCCGGTGGTATAGTAGATGCCGATATAGGCAGGCACCCAACCAAACGCACCTTAATGGCGGTAGTTGAAAATGGTAAGCCCGCTGTTACACACTATAGAGTAAAACATAAGTATAGAGCGCACACGCATTTGCGACTAAAACTTGAAACCGGACGGACTCACCAAATTAGGGTACATTTGACGCATATTAAGCACCCCTTAGTTGGCGATATTCAATACGGCGGGCGTCCGCGCTTACCTAAAAATGCGAGTAAGGAATTTATTGCAACATTGCGCAGTTTTAATCGCCAAGCACTTCATGCGATTAAATTGACATTGACGCACCCAAGTACAAAGGAATTAATGACATGGGAAGTGCCCTTACCGCAAGATTTTCAAGATCTTTTGGAGCAAATGAAAGCGGATCTGAAAATTAATGATATGCCGCAAAGCTGGTAAACGATATGTTATTTCTTCCCACTATGTCACTTGGTCAAAATGTAGTTTGCTTTACTACTAGTATTCACGGTGGAGTAAGTAATGATGAATATCAGTCATTTAATCTAGGTGATCATGTTGGTGATAATTCACATCGAGTGAATACTAACCGGCAATTGTTGTCATCCATCATTTTGCAACAAGCATTGAATCGTAATGTAGCCAGCGAGCATATTATGCCAATAAAATGGCTTAATCAGCAGCATACCAATTTACTTTGTGACTATAATCAAGTGTCTGAACAAGCCGTGGATGGTGTTTATGCCCGGCAAGCTAATACGCCTTTGGTCATTATGACAGCAGACTGTTTACCGATTGTGATGTGTTGCCAGCAAACTGGTCAAATAGCGGCGGTGCACGCGGGTTGGCGAGGCTTAGCAAACAATATTATAGCGAACGCGATTGATTGGTTTGATTCGCCTGCTGATATTAAGGTCTGGATAGGTCCTTCAATTTCACAAACTAATTTTGAAGTCTCAGCAGATTTATTAAGCCAGTTTAATGAACATCAAAATGCAATAATACCCTCTCAAAATGACGACAAATATTTACTTGATTTAGCCGCTATTGCTGTTAAAAAGTTACAAAAAACAGGCATTGTAGATATTGAAAACTCAATGGTATGCACTTACTCTAATCGCGATTGTTTTTCACATCGCAGAATGACGCATCAAGGTTTCGCACAAACAGGCAGAATGGCGACTGTCATTATTCATCTTAACCCCTAACAGTGAACTCAATTAAGTCATGTAAGCTACATTGGCTTACAATGCTACTGTGTATGATATAGATCAATAAATATTCTCAAATCGCAGTCAATTGCACTGTATTTTGTTGTATCAACTTGAATTTTCAATTTTCAATGCCATTTATAGGGTAAGAAAATTGAGGAGAATACCACTATGCGTTTAGATAAATTTACGAGCAAGTTTCAGTTAGCGATTTCTGATGCCCAATCGTTAGCCCTAGGTCGTGATAATCAATATATTGAGCCGGTGCATTTAATGTCTGCACTATTGAATCAAGACGGTACTAGTATTCGTTCGTTACTTGACCATACCGGTATTAATGTGAACAGCTTACGTTCTTCATTAAGTGAAAATATCGATAAGCTTCCTAAAATCCAGGGGGCTGGCGCCGATGTTCAATTAGGCCGTGATACTGTTCGATTAATGAATATGTGTGACAAAATAGCGCAAAAACGTAAAGATGATTTTATTACATCAGAGATATTTGTGCTTGCTGCAGTGGAAGACTCTGGCGCCTTAGGACAATTGCTAACCAAGCTTGGCTTAACGAAAGAGAAAGTTGAAAAAGCCATAGACCATGTAAGAAACGGACAAAAGGTAACTGATCCAAATGCTGAAGACGTGCGTCAGGCACTTGAAAAATATACGACTGACTTAACCGAACGCGCTGAGCAAGGAAAGCTTGATCCGGTGATTGGTCGTGATGACGAAATACGCCGAACCATTCAGGTACTGCAACGTCGGACCAAAAATAATCCGGTTTTAATTGGCGAACCCGGTGTGGGTAAAACAGCCATTGCTGAAGGTTTGGCGCAGCGTATCATTAATGGTGAAGTGCCCGAGGGACTTAAAAATAAGCGCGTTTTATCACTTGATATGGGGTCATTGCTAGCCGGTGCAAAATATCGCGGTGAGTTTGAAGAAAGACTTAAAGCTGTATTAAACGAACTTTCGAAAGAAGAAGGTAGAGTAATTCTGTTTATTGACGAATTACATACTATGGTGGGGGCAGGTAAGGGCGAAGGCGCCATGGATGCCGGTAACATGCTAAAACCAGCGTTGGCCCGCGGTGAGTTGCATTGTGTTGGCGCGACTACTTTAGATGAATATAGACAATATATTGAAAAAGACGCAGCCCTAGAGCGTCGTTTTCAGAAGGTACTTGTTGATCAACCTTCGGTAGAAGATACCATTGCCATACTGCGTGGTTTAAAGGAGCGTTACGAATTGCATCATGCGGTAGATATCACCGACCCCGCTATTGTAGCTGCTGCAACTTTATCGAATCGCTATATAAGTGATAGACAACTGCCAGACAAAGCCATTGATTTAATTGACGAAGCAGCTTCCAGCATTCGTATGCAAATTGATTCTAAGCCAGAAGAGATGGATAAGCTTGAGCGTCGTATTATACAACTTAAACTTGAAGAGCAAGCCCTTGCGAAAGAAACCGATACTGCAAGTCATAAACGACTTGAAGTAATAGAACTTGAGCGCGAGCAAGCTGAAATTAAATATGCTGAACTAGAAACAGTATGGCTGCAAGAAAAAGAAGCTATGCAGGGTACACAAGACATAAAAGCAGAGCTTGAACAAGCAAAGTTAGATTTAGAAATAGCGCGAAGAGCGTCAGATCTAAGCCGTATGTCCGAGCTGCAATATGGAAAGATTCCTGCCTTAGAGCAAAAGCTCGAGAAAGCTGCCCAGAACGATGGTGCAGAAAACACGCTTTTAAAAAACAAAGTAACTGAAATAGAAATTGCCGACGTGCTCTCAAGATGGACAGGTATTCCCGTGAGTAAAATGCTTGAGGGTGAAAAAGATAAGCTTGTGAATATGGAGAGCGTGATTGGCAAGCAGGTTATCGGTCAGCAAGAGGCGGTCAAAGCGGTTGCCAATGCTATTCGTCGCTCACGAGCTGGGCTTGCTGATCCTAATAAGCCAATGGGCTCATTTTTATTCTTAGGGCCAACCGGAGTAGGTAAAACTGAACTTTGTAAAGCCTTAGCGCATTTTATGTTTGATAGCCAAGACGCGATGGTACGCATTGATATGTCAGAGTTTATGGAGAAACATTCCGTTTCTCGTTTAGTGGGGGCTCCGCCAGGCTATGTGGGTTATGAAGAGGGTGGTTATTTGACCGAAGCAGTCAGACGCAAACCATATTCGGTTATTTTGTTAGATGAAGTTGAAAAAGCTCACCCTGACGTTTTTAATATTTTACTTCAAGTGCTTGATGACGGACGACTTACAGACGGACATGGGCGTACGGTTAATTTTAAAAATACTGTGATTATAATGACCTCAAACTTGGGCTCAGATGTGATTCAGGCGCAAAGTGGTGAAGAAAATTACGATAAAATGAAAGAAAGTGTCATGCAGGTTGTAGCGACTCATTTTAGACCTGAGTTTATAAACCGAATTGACGATATGGTAGTATTTCATCCACTCAGTAAAGATGATATTAAATCGATTGCTAAAATTCAGTTATCAGGATTGAGACAACGTTTGCACGAAATGGGTTACGGTTTAGAAATATCAGCAACTGCCTTAGAGAAATTAGCGGAAGCAGGATTTGACCCTATTTATGGTGCACGTCCATTGAAACGAGCTATTCAAGTGCAAATAGAGAATCCTTTAGCGCAAGCATTATTAGAAGATAAACTGCAAAATGACGAGATTGTAAAAATCGATACTAATAAAGATGGCATGATTGAAATACGCTAGTATTCGAGTTGTACCAAAAAGGGGCAGAATTTATCTGTCCCCTTTTTATGTTTCTGGCATCGAAATCTTTATATTTTAAGCGACTGTTGCAATGATATTGCATCGACACGTTTATCAAAGTCAGCAAAATCACTCAGTAATATCTTTAGTTCTCGACTACTTTCTGCATTTCTATCTAATTTATGCAAAGCAAAGGCAATATGGAATCGAGTGTTAGGATCTTGAGCATTCATTGAATAGGCTTGGCGAAGTAAATTCAGCCCTTGATCATATTGACCTCTTTGCACAGTAATCCAGCCTAAAGTATCTAAAATAGCAGCATCTTGTTTTACCAATTGATAAGCCCGTTGTGCAAATTTATAAGCCGCATCTAAATTGTCTTGGTGCAAATATATGTTAGCTAAATTATTTAGGACCATGGGCAAAGGGGTATAAGTGGAAAGGTCTGCGATACTCATGTAGGCAGCTTTTGCTTTTTCAAATTGACCATTGGTGAAGTAGAAATCGGCAAGTAAGTGAGTTGCAAAGGTATGTTTCTTTGGTGTCGTCGCTAACATCGTAAATGCACTTTCAAATTCTTTCGATTTTACACCTTGTTGAGCCAATTGAAACACGCCAATAATAGCTGGCGCTAAGGTGCTATTCACCCTCAACGCCTGTAGGTAAAACGCCGCGGCAGCATTCTTATCATGCTTGTATAACGCAAAATCGCCTCGTAAAAGTATAATATCGGCATCGTTTAATGCAGTGTCCATAAGCCAGTTAATTTTCTCTTCTGCAAGCTGCGACATATCAAGAATAATGGCTAGTTTGGCGATGTTACGATTAATGAATAAACTGTTGGTATTGAGTGTATCGGCTCTTTGCAGCGTGGTCATTGCGCCTTCAATATCTCCATATTGTTGTTGAAGATTAGAAAGGGCAAATAATGATTGAGGATCATCAGATAATAAACCAAACAAAACTCTTAAATCTTTTTGCGCTTCTTGCTGTTTGCCAAGCTCGAAATAAATATTTGCTCGCTGCGTCAGAAGTTGAACACTTGTTAAGTCGTCTTTTAATAACCTATTAATTCTAAACAGTGCGTTATCAAGGTCATTTGTGGCTAAGTAAAGCTGAATAAAAGCCGTGTCGGTCTTTTTATTATTTCTACTAAGTGACTCTGTTTTACTGATAATTTCTTTAGCTTCAAGAAACTCTTGATTAGCGGTCAGTATTTTTGCTAACAATAAAAGCAAATCTACGTCAGTTGGTTGTCTTTCAATAAGGGTTTGCACATGTTGCTTTGCCAAGTCTAATCGCTTTGTTAAATAGTAAATATGGGCGAGATTAAATGTCACACTAAAATGTTCAGGGTTATCTATCAAAATGTTTTTATAAATGCGTTCAGCCTCTGATAAACGTCCTTTCTTCTTTAATATAGAAGCCTGAAGATTTAAAAAATCTGGATTGTCAGGTGATTTATTGAGTAAGGCAATAACGGCATTATCTGCAACGTCTAATTGATCATTTTGTATCGCAATAACGGCCGTCTGCGCAATAACTGACAATTGTTTTGAGTGTAAATTATCTAAAATAACTAAGGCTAAATCAAATTTACCGCGAGCCGCCAGTAAACTCGATTCTGTTTGCAGAAAGACCGTCGAATCTCCATGAATGGCGCGTGTTTTTACGAGCAATGAATTGCATTTGTGGTTTTGGTTTGCCTTAATATAAATGCCGCACAGTTTCGCTACTAATGAAACGTCAGCTTCAATTATGTCTGAAAATCGCTCTAAAATATTAGCTGATGCCACGTACGATTGTTCACGTTCAAACACATCTGCTAATAACTTTGATGCTGCAAAGTTTTGCGGGTTTCTATTTACGTATCTTTCCAGTTGACCTTTGGCTATCTCAAGGTTATTTGCTGCGTAATTAGCAATTGCGCTTACAAACAGCATGTAGTCTTGTTGCGCTAATTCTGAACTGTCTATTAAACTTAGTGTATTGACTAAATCAGTCAAGGTTTGCTTGGATAATTCTGATTCTTCTAATTGAGCCGCAACGTAGCTAAGTAATAAACTTGCCATAGGATCATTCGGTGAGATGGCAAGTGTTTGAATAAGTACCTTTCTTGCTTCGGTGTAATTACCTTTTGTCGCATATGCGGCAACTAACTGCCTAAGTAGTACAGGGTGCGATTTTGAAAGTGCGAGCCCCTTATGTAATACGTCAATTTGATTTTCTAAATCATCCATGTCGCCATAATAACTCGCTAATAGTTCGTATGTGTTGGACATATTACTATTGATAAGTATTGAGTCATCTAACAATGATTTTGCTTTTCCATGTTCGCCTATTTCTAAATAATATCTGGCAGCACCGTTTAATATATTAATATTATTGGGCGCCATTTTAAATGCTATGTGATAAAACGCTTGCGCTTGCTTATGGTCATTTCGTGATGCATAAACACGTGCTTTTGCACTCAATAATAGGCCTTTTTTAACCGGTGTTAATTGCTTATCGGGTATATCGAGAATCTTAGAAAAATCACCAACCACTAGCAATACTCGTATATAAGACTCAATGACTAGGTTAAGATCTGCACCACTTGCAATTGACTCTTCAAACTCAGTAAGCGAGTCAACATAATACCCAGAGAGCGCCAAGACTTCAGCCATTAGTATTTTGGAAGGAAGATGGGACGGATTATCATTTAAGCTGCGTTTTAAATAGATATAGCTTTCGTCGATGTTTCCTTGTTCATACGAACTAAACGCATCTTCATATTCTTTATTTTCTTGGGCGTATACATATGTACTGCAGGTTATTATAGACAGCACTAGATAAAAACTAATGATTCTCATAAACATTAAACTCATTGCATAAATTGTGGACAAAAAAAAAGCTGAAGAAGTCAGCTTTTTCACGATACTAAATGACGCCTACTTTTTTCTGCGATACATCATTAGCGCGAATAAACTAAACATAACACTCGCCATGGCAGGTGCGTTTACTTCAGTGCCGCCGTTGTTATCAGTACCGTTAGGTTTAGATACAACGCGCAAGTCACTAAATTTAAATGCATCGTTATTGTCAGTCCAATTGGTGCTAGAAAAAGCACTGTTAAACGTACCCACTAACCAATGTTTTGAATGTATGTCTTTGTCATCTACACTAAAATCTCTTGCATATTGTGTACCACTTGTTTGATTGTCAGAAATTTCATCTACTAAACCCCAACCTTTATGCAGGATGTCACTCCAATTACTGTGGCTATCGAATCCGGTAAAATCAGTTGCGCCTGTGTAGGCAACAACCGATGCGTCATAATCGCGCCATTCCCAACCGGTGCCAAAATCAGTAATTTTAACCGCTTGGTCAAAAGACAACAATACCATGTCAAAATCAAGGTCATGATTGTTGTTACCATCATTGGTATTGTCAATTGCGTGGTTAGGTGTATCGTTACCTTCTTGACGGTTTTGAACCCCTAAACCACCACCCCAGCTTTTCAACTTTGCACTTTCTATGCAAGAATCGACATCGTTAACACCGCTGTTACCGGTAACGCTGGCACAACCATTGCCGGTAGATGACCATGCACTTATAGTAAGGTTTATGCCTTGACCAGAACTAATAGTGTGCTCGTAACCATTGCCTGTGTTGTTTATACCTAAGTTTTTGAAGTCCCACAAATGTTCGCCTGCGTAGGCGCTTGCTGAACCTGCTGTTAAAATTGAAGCTATTATTATTTGTTTAATCATACTACTTACTACCTGATCAATGTGTTGAAACAAGATTACACAAAAGTTGTGCAACATAATTGTTACTAGCGCAATGCAATAAATAAGCCGTTGTATGGGACCTTTTAAAAACAATAAGTTATAAAGCTTATACAAACCGTTATCATAAAATTGTAAATTATTTTGACATCGATTAGGTGTAATTTTAATCAACTAGGTGTGAAACTTTATACAAAGTAAGCGACAACTATTATCATTCATTCTGGTTTATTTGAATTGCATATAATATTTATTATCTGGTGGTTATTACTAAGTAACGAATTCTTGTTATACTCAATGAAAATTACGGAGTACCCATGACTAAAAATAAACCACGCGGCATCTATTTATTACCCAACCTGTTGACAACGGCTGGATTGTTTTCCGGATTTTATGCCGTAGTGATGTCGATGAATGGACAATTTGCGAATGCGGCGATTGCTATTTTTATTGCAATGATATTTGATGGTCTTGACGGCAGGGTCGCACGCATTACGAATACGCAATCGGCCTTTGGGGCAGAATATGATTCAATGGCCGACATGTTATCATTTGGCGTTGCACCTGCTTTAGTCGCCTATAATTTTGGTTTAAGTGAACTAGGTAAGTTTGGTTGGTTAGCTGCATTTATATATGTTGCTGGTGCAGCGCTTCGATTAGCACGTTTTAATACTCAAGTTGGCATTGCCGACAAAAATTACTTTCAAGGATTAGCCAGTCCAGCAGCTGCAGCGGTTGTTGCGGGTATGGTCTGGGTTTGTATGGACTATGACATTAGTGGACATGATTATGGAATAGTGGTGGCGCTAGTAACCGGGCTAACAGGCTTGCTAATGGTGAGTAACTTTAAATATAATTCGTTCAAAGAAGTTGACTGGCATGGAAAAGTACCATTCGTCGCCTTACTAATAATAATGATGATTTTCATTATTGTAGCTACTGCACCATCGTTAGTATTGTTTATCGTTTTTGTACTATATACAGTAGCAGGCCCTATTAATACTTTTCGCACGGTTGATAAAGTAACGTTAGAGGACGTTGTTGGGGAAGCAGAAGAAGATGCTGATTTTGGTAACCCTGATGATGAAAAAGTCGATGTATCAACGCAAAATGATGGTGAAACAGACGCTTCGAGCAAAAAATAGGCAAACGAGCTAAAAGTGCGTGTTTTTCAATTTTTTTTGTTGACCATAATGTTAAACCATGTAGAATGCGCGCTCGCTTCAAGGAGACATGCTTAAGGCAGTCACCCACTGGGTTTACCCCAGTATGAAGCGTCAAGATTTAAGCGT
>RCMY010000768.1_pt1 | contig 30543 bp, 28 predicted proteins | sample 2041341 | NCBI WGS metagenome assembly RCMY01 (sample SAMN09708234, study PRJNA481090) | Marine sediment metagenome, whole genome shotgun sequencing project. | reverse complement strand
GGCGTGCGCATATTACGGTCAACAAAAACGCCGTGCCAAACGATCCGCGCTCACCGTTTGTGACTAGCGGCTTGCGGGTTGGCACGCCGGCGGTCACCACCCGTGGTTTCAAAGAGCCGGAAATGCAGGCCATTGCCGGCTGGATTGCCGACATTATTGAGGAACTCGACAGCGAGAAGCAGATAGCCAACGTGCGCGAGCAAGTTGAAGAGTTATGCGCCCGCTTTCCGGTGTACGCCGACTAGCGCGCCGGCTGTTGCAACTTTAAAGCTGCCGCTGATACGCCATGCGCTGCCCTTTTTGTTCGGCCGCTGAAACCAAGGTGATTGATTCGCGCTTGGTCACCGAGGGCGACCAGGTGCGGCGTCGGCGTGAGTGCTTGAGCTGCGCCGAACGCTTCACCACATTCGAGACCGCCGAGCTGCTAATGCCGCGCATCGTTAAAAGCAATGATGTGCCGGAGCCGTTCAACGAAGACAAGCTACGTTCCGGTATTTTAAAAGCGCTGGAGAAGCGGCCGGTCAGTGTGGAGGTGATTGATGCCGCCGTGCACCACATCAAACACAATTTACAGGCCATGGGTGAGCGCGAGGTGCGCTCTCGTGTGTTAGGTGAACTGGTGATGCAGCAGCTGAAGAGTATCGATCAGGTCGCCTATGTGCGATTCGCATCGGTATACCGCAGTTTTCAGGACCTCAATGAGTTTCGTGAAGAAATCGACAAGCTTACCAGCGAGCCACCCAAGCCTTAAGGTGCGCTGTGCGCACGCGGTTTTTAACGGCAGGCATTTGGTGCGCACAGCGCAGCCTACGACGTAATGACCTATACCTCTCAACAAACACAATTCATGGCGCGCGCTATCCAACTAGCTCGTCGCGGTTGGTATACCACTATGCCGAATCCGCGGGTCGGCTGTGTACTAATAAAAGATGGTGTCGTTTGCGCGGAAGGTTGGCACGAGAAGGCCGGCGAGGAACATGCCGAGGCAATGGCGCTACGCAAGGCTGGCTCGGCAGCGAAGGGCGCAACGGCGTATGTCACGCTGGAACCATGCAATCATCACGGCCGCACTCCGCCTTGCAGCGGCGCCTTGGTAGCGGCAGGGGTGAGCGAAGTATTTGTGGCGATGCAAGACCCCAATCCGCGTGTTGCCGGCAGCGGCAGTGCTAGCCTGCAAGCAGCTGGCATTACCGTCAATAGCGGCTTGCTTGAGCAGGAAGCAGGGGCGCTTAACCCGGGCTACATTAAACGCATGCGCAGCGGCAGGCCGCGCGTGACCTGCAAGCTGGCGATGAGCGTCGACGGGCGCACGGCGATGGCCAGCGGTGAAAGCCAGTGGATTACGGGCCCGGCGGCACGCGCCGATGTGCAGCGTCTGCGCGCGCAAAGCTGCGCTATTGTGTCGGGAGTGAACACCGTGTTGGCCGACGAGCCTTCTTTTACAGTGCGGGCCGATGACTGGCAAGGCGACACTTTCGCCGGGCTAGGCGAGCGCCAACCACTGCGTGTCATTGTTGATACACAGCTACGCACACCGACAGATGCCAAGCTGCTGCATCAGCCTGGCAAAACAATCATCGTAAGCTGCCAACAGGAACAGCAAACTACGCAAAAATTTGCCGGTGCTACTGAAATTGTGCATCAGCCGGGCAACAGCATCGACCTGGACGCCGTACTGGCAATGTTAGCGCAACGCGAATGTAATGAGGTGTTGCTGGAATGCGGACCCACCCTGGCAGGGGCGATGCTGCAGGCGCAGCTTATCGATGAATTGGTAATTTACATGGCACCCACCTTACTCGGTAGTCAGGCCAATCCATTGTTTGCGCTAACGCTGCACACAATGGCCGAACAACAGCCGCTGCTGATCCATGACATTCGCGCCGTCGGGCGAGACTGGCGCATCAGCGCGCGACCAAAGAGGAAGTAAAGAAATGTTCACTGGAATCATTCAGACCGTTGGCGCAGTCAAGCAATTACAAAAAACTGGCGGTGATGTGCGTCTGCATATCAGTTGCGACGCATTCGACTTCGACCAGATCGCGCTGGGCGACAGTATTGCCGTAAACGGCGTTTGTTTAACTGTCGTGACCAAAAGTGACGCCGGATTTGCCGCCGACGTGTCGATTGAAACGCTTGAGCATACCTCGCTCAAACAACTTGCAGCCGGTGCGCCGGTAAATCTGGAGTGTGCCGTCACACCGGCTACGCCATTGGGGGGTCATTTAGTCAGCGGTCATGTCGACGGCGTGGGTGAAATTGTTGCGCTGCACGAAGACGCGCGCAGCACCCGTTATGAAGTACAGGTGCCGCCAGAGTTGGCAAAGTACATTGCTAAAAAAGGCTCGGTCTGCATCGACGGCGTTAGCCTGACAGTGAACGATGTTAACGGTGATCAATTCGGCATCAATATTATTCCGCACACTAAACAGCACACGATTTTTGCGAATTACTGCAAGGGCACGCCGGTCAATATTGAAGTCGATGTGATTGCGCGCTACGTAGAGCGATTGCTGTTGGGGGAGAAAGCCGCTGTCAAGGGCTCGCAGCTAAGCGAAGCTTTTCTTGCAGAGCACGGGTTTGGAACTAAGCATTGAGTGCAACAAAAATGGCAGCAGCGCACCCGATCAGCGCACTATTTTACTGACTTCAAATGTCCTGCTTCGGCACCGTGCACAACCAGGCGATTTCTGCCCTGGGCTTTGGCTTGATACATTGCTTGATCGGCAGCATGCAGTAGCGCGGCGCAATGCTGGAAAACATTTCGTTCGTCCAGGCTCGCCACACCGGCTGAAATAGTAATTTGCAGTGTTTCACCAGATTCAATAACAAGTTCTGTGGTACGAAAAGCCTCCACCACGCGCTGACCGAGCATGCTGGCCGTGCTTAAGTCGACGCCGGGTAGAATAATCACGAACTCTTCACCGCCGTAACGTGCCACTATGTCGGTATCGCGCATAGTGAAATCGAGCAAGCGTGTTGTATGGCAAAGTGCCTGGTCGCCTACAGCGTGACCATAATTGTCGTTGAGCTGCTTAAAGCGGTCTAAGTCGATAAAGATGACGCTTAGCGGCCAATTGTGTTTGCTCGCCGCACCAAACTCGTCGCTCAGCAATGCATCCATATAGCTACGATTGTAAGCACCGGTCAAGCCATCGCGCTTACTCTCGGCTTCCATCACATGCACGCGCTCTCGAATCGAATCCGTCACTTTTTGCGATTCATCTAATTGTTTAATGGCTTGCAGGCTGCGTGTTACCAGCACTTCCTTCGCCTCCGATAGCAAGGCACCCACTTCAGCGTTTTCCAACAGCCGCATATCAAACAGGTCTTCTAGTTCAGGCAGCTCTTGGGCTAACAGTTCGCCTATGCCGTCCATCCAGTCATCGGCCACAGACCAGTATTTTTGTGCGCGTTCGTTGGCGGCCTGCCACTGTCGGCCGGGCTCCTGGGGGAGTAGCATATCGGCGATAAAGCCCGATACATTAACCGTTTGCAGTAGTGCGTGTTCGGCTTCGGTCGCCGCAGCAGGGTGGGCCAGGTGACTGGCACCCACTGCATGTACCATAGATTCTGGAAAGCGCCAGCGCGCTAACAGCCAGGCACCAATGTCGGCGTGATCGCTATTTAAGCGTTCTTTTTCGTACGCCATCATCGCCTGGTGATCGCGTTGCGTTAGGGGTTCCATGCCTTCGTACAGATCTGGCATTGCCTGGTTCAGCGCCATAACGCCGATATCCTGCAGCAGGGCGGCCAAAAAGCATTCTTCGCTAGCGGCTTTGCTGGTCGACTTGGCTATGATGCGGGCGGCGCTGGCCGCCAGTAATGAGCGTCGCCAAAACAGCGTAAAGTCCAGTCCATTTTTTTTGCTGGAGCGTAATGAGCTTACCAGTGAAAAGCTGAGCGCCAGCGTTAGAGTGGCATTCAGACCAAGCAGCATAACGGCCTGGCGCAGATTATCGCTTTGTCGCCGCTGGCCATATAGGGGCGAGTTGGCGATGCGCAAAAGCTTGCTAGTTAGAGCAGGGTCCATGCCAACTGCATCGGCTACCTCGCCCATGCCAGCGGTGGGATCTTGCGACAGATCAATAATACGCGCCGCTGCCGCCGGTAAACTCGGCAGGTCGCGACACGCTTCCAGTTTTTTTAGAACGCGTTCGTCCATTCTCAGAACTAGCCCAGATTCGCTTTTCGTTGTCTATTTTTAGTCATTTTCTTGTCTCGACGCCATCTACTATTCATTCGCAAAGCCGGAGTACTAATTATCATCATAGTAAATAAGTCGCCAACGAGGGTCATTATTGTAATAGAAAACGATAAATAACTGATTTTTGCGGTGTGCGTCAGATCACAGTCCAGCAAACAAGCAAATATGTGGCGTTTTTTTGCTCAATGGCTTATAGCGCTTTGCGCTAAAGACACAGCGTGTTTAGCGCAAAGAGATTGTTCAAAAAGCGCTTAATTGCGTTATAGTATTCCTACTGGTGGCAACACCATATCACTGTCTATCGCGACAGCGAGGCGCTCTTTAGAGCGCCTTCTTCGTTTTTGGCGATGTGATTTTTTTGTCTGCCATATTTATATTTATAGCCATCGTCTCACTCGCGCGCAGTAATCCGTGTAATCATCACCGAACAGTTCACGCAACATGTGCTCTTCAGGCTGAATAAATCGCGTTTGTATAATAGTCATGAAGAAAGGTACGACGATTATGCTCAGCAGGCTGCCTAACAGTAGTGCTGTGCCGAGCAACAACAGCGCCATGCCCAGATACATCGGGTTACGCGTGTAGCGATAGATACCATCCGTGACCAGTGCGGTGACATTTTTGAATGGCACCATATCGGTACCAGCTTTCCTGAAGTCGCCGCCTGCCCAGGCTGCCAGGCCAAGGCCCAAAAGAATAATGGCGAACCCAAGATAGCGTAACGCCATCGGTGATTGACCGTGCGGCGTAACAAAATGATCTATCGCGATCATGGTTAGCAAGCAAAGGGCGAGCCAAACGGGTGGGTAGATCTTTCGTTTGGGTGAATCCATGGGTTTGCTCTGTAACTCGCATAACACAACAGTCTAACAAATGCAGGGTTATCCGCGCGCCGTGAACACACACGCAAAAAACAAAACTGGGCTAAAAAGACATTCGCGTTTAAACTAGGCGATTGTATATTGAGTGAAGTGAGAGCAATTGATGACGGCAATCGAGACTATTGAGGGCGATTTTTCCGCCGGCAAACATTCGTTTGCGCTGCTGGCGTCGCGTTTTAATTCCTTCGTAGTAGACAGCCTGGTTAATGGCGCGATCGATACGCTACGCCGGCACGGCGTGGCCGATGAAAACATTACGCTGTACAAGGCACCTGGTGCTTTTGAGCTGCCTTTGTTGGCCAGCAAAGTTGCCGCCAGCAACCGTCACGATGCGATAATCGCCCTCGGCGCAGTGATACGCGGCGGCACTCCGCATTTTGAATATGTTGCCGGCGAATGCGTGAAAGGCCTGTCTCAAGTCAGCCTCAATGCAAGCATGCCGGTTGCCTTCGGAGTGTTAACCGTCGACACAATTGAACAGGCCATCGAACGCGCCGGCACCAAGGCTGGTAACAAAGGCGCCGAGGCTGCTGCTGGCGCACTGGAAATGCTCAACTTACTGGCAAAAATTTAGACCGCTGCACAGCCAGCATCGAAAGCACCCCTTTATTGCGGCGTTAGCACGCGCACCCGTTTGCTAACGCTATTCTTTGCGTTGTAACCTACATGAGCAAACCACAGCAGAACCTCATCGCCGGCCGCCAGAAGGCTCGGCACTATGCTATGCAGGCACTCTATAAATGGCATATGACCGCTCACGAAGCGGAGCAAATAGAAGCGGAGTTTCTGACCGAATACGATATGGCGCGCGTTGACACCGAGTATTTTCATACTCTGGTGCACGGTGCCATCAACAAGAGTAACGAACTCACCGCGCTGTTTGTCGATCACCTCGACCGGGCAGTCACTGACCTTGACCCGGTAGAGCTTGCACTGCTGCGGCTTGGCGTTTTCGAACTGCTAGAGAGCATAGAAGTGCCGTTCAAGGTGATTATCAACGAAAACGTGAACCTCGCAAAGAAGTTCGGCGCGACCGACAGTTACAAATACATCAACGGAGTACTGGACAAAGTCGCCCAAACGCTACGCAAAGTTGAGATAGACAATGGTGCTGACTGAGTTTGGTCTGATCCAGGACTACTTTGCTGATCTTGATCTTGGCTGTGCCCAAGTTATTAAGGGCGTGGGTGACGACTGTGCGTTACTGGCCGCACCTAAGCCCGGCTATCAGCTAGCCGTTTCGACCGACACATTGATTGGCGGGGTACATTTTCCCGACCAGGCACCTGCCGACTGCATTGCTGAGCGCGCATTGGCAGTAAACCTCAGCGACCTAAATGCCATGGGTGCCGAACCGTATGCGTTTACGTTAGCGACCACCTTGCCAACAGCTGACACCCACTGGCTGGCAGACTTTGCACGCGGCCTGGGCAAGCAGGCACTGGCCTATAACATTCCGCTGGTGGGCGGCGATACGACTCGCGGTCCACTGTCAATCACTATTCATATCATTGGCCAGGTTCCGCAAGGTCAGGCGCTATTGCGCAGTGGGGCCCGCGTTGGCGATTCAGTGTATGTGTCGGGTACGCTGGGTGACGCAGCTGCTGCGCTGCAGCTCATCAAGAGCGGTGACCTGGAAAATAACGACGCGCCGTATTTACTGCAACGTTTCTACGCGCCCGAAATCGATTTTACTCTGGGTGCTGCGCTGCGTGGCATTGCGACTGCGGCTATCGATGTGTCCGATGGCGTTGTGTCCGATCTCAGCCATATTTTGAAAGCGAGTCGAGTAGGGGCCGTAATCAATGTTGATGACCTGCCGCTGTCCTCACAGTCCTTGCGCGTAAGTGGTGAGCAACTGGCACTGGACCGGGCGCTTGGCGGCGGCGATGATTATCGGCTGTGTTTTACTATGGCGGCCAAATACGCAAACGCGTTGCAGCGCCAGGGCTTGCAGCTAAGCCGTATAGGCGAAATAGTGGAAGGTGATGGGCTACGTTGCCAAACCGCGAACGGCGAGGAGTACCGGCCGACTCTTAGCGGCTACCAGCACTTTTGACAAAAACCACCTGGGGTATTGTGGCCGTTTTCGGCGCATTTGTTGCGCTACAATTATTCGCGGCACCAGAACAGCCGCTTGCCGGCGAGTCTTTCAGTGGCCAGGTGCGTTACGTTGTCGATGGTGACAGCCTCTATTTGCACGGTGTAGAACAGCAGATTCGACTGTGGGGTATCAACGCTCCCGAGCGTGACGAGCGAGGCTACAAGCAGGCCACTCGACAGTTGCGTTTTTTTGCTTTGCACAAGCACGTGACCTGCTACCGCCAGGATACCGACAAGTATGGTCGCACCGTCGCGCGCTGTGAGAATAGCAGCGGTGAAGATATCAGTCGCAGTATGTTGGAGAGTGGTAAAGCCAAAGAATACTGTTGGTTCTCCAAGGGTTTTTACGGTACCTGCTAACCTCAATACCCCGCTTTGCCGCCGCTACTTTCATCGCCGTAAGGCAGCCATACATTCTTAACCTGGGTGGCTGCACGCAGGAAGCGTTGACCCTCACCGTCTTTTGTGGCGACCCATTCACGTGCCTTGCCATAGTTCACCCAGGTACGTTTCACATTACTTGCGGACGCTTCTTCCACCGCCTTGCTGCCCTGTGCAGAACCGTGATACCAAATGGCGTCGACGTCGTGATGTTCGGCGAGCACTTTAGCAAGAGCTTCTCGATCACCGGTAACAAGGTTCACAACGCCCGCGGGTACATCTGATGTTTCGAGCAGTTGGTAGAAGTTTGCTGCCGGTAGGGGATAACGCTCGGAGGGTATCACCACTACGCGATTGCCCATCGCCACCGCCGGCGCGAACAGCGAGACAAAAGACAATAGAGGCATAACATCGGGGCAGACGATACCCAACACGCCGATTGCTTCGTTCACTGCGAGTACCACGTTGCGCATCGGCGGGGCATGCACCAGGCCATCAAATTTGTCGGCCCAGGCGGCGTAGCTAAACAAGCGACTGATACTTGTCTCGACTTCGCGTTTCGCGTTACGACGCGTAGTGCCGGTCAAGCCGACTAATTGCTGCGCGAATTCAGCCTCGCGGTAGCTGAGGTTCTCCGCGATATAGTAGAGAATCTGCGCGCGATTGTGGGCCGTCGCGGTTGACCAACTCGTTGCTTTGCTGGCGGCTTCGACGGCATTGCGGATATCTTTGCGGTTGCCGTCGGCCACCTGGCCTGCATAGAACCCCTTATGGTTGGCGACGGTTCTCGAGTTGCCGCCGTCTGCTCGAACCTGTTTGCCCCCGATGTAGTGTTTGGCTGTTCTATCGATTGCAGCGGCAGCCTTTGACAAGTCCGGTTTGCCGGCAGGTGTGGCGATGACGTTTGCCACTGCAGAGAGTTTGCCTTCGAGTGGTTGCAGGTATTCGTACATACCCTCTTTGCCGCCCTCGCGACCGAAGCCGGATTCACGGTAACCGCCGAACCCGCAGGCGGCGTCAAACTGATTGCTACTGTTAACCCAAACGACGCCGGCTTTAATAGCCGCAGTCACTTCCAGCGCGCGGTTAATATTTTCAGACCATACGCTGGCAGCTAAACCGTAGCGCACGTTATTGGCAAGTGCGACGGCTTCGTGCGCCGTGCGGAAGGTCATTGCGGTTAGCACCGGGCCGAATATTTCCTCCTGCGCCGCCGTGTTGCTGGTAGTAACGTTGGTTAACAGAGTTGGCGGATAAAAGCAGCCCTTAGCCGGGCATTCTAGCGCCGGCTGCCAGAGACTCGCCCCCTCATCGACACTTTTGGCTACCAACAACTCAATGCGCTCAAGCTGTATTGGGTCAACAATAGCGCCCATGTCGATGGTCTTGTCCAACGGGTCGCCGATGCGAAACTTTTGCAGCCGCCGCTTTATTTTCTCTACAAAACGCTCGCTAATACCCTCCTGTACCAACAGCCGCGAACCGGCGCAGCACACTTGGCCCTGGTTCAGCCAGATGGCGTCTACCAAGCCCTCGACCGCGCTGTCCAGATCGGCGTCTTCAAACACGATGAAGGGGGATTTGCCACCCAGTTCCAAAGTAAGTTTTTTGCCGGAACCGGCAGTCTCACGGCGAATGCGCTTGCCTACCGCGGTTGAGCCAGTGAAGGCAATTTTGGCAACATCGGGATGCTTGACGATGTGCGTGCCGGTATCGCCGCCGCCGGTGACAATATTGATCACGCCCGGCGGCAAGTTGACCTCGCGACACAGTTCGGCAAAATACAGCGCGCTTAAGCTGGTGTACTCTGCGGGCTTAAGTACCACGCAGTTACCGGCAGCAAGCGCCGGCGCGATTTTCCAGGCCAGCATTAGCAGCGGAAAATTCCACGGGATGATCTGGCCAACCACACCGAGCGGTAACTGGTCGGGAAATTCCTGCTCCAACAATTGCGCCCAGCCTGCATGATAGTAAAAATGCCGGGCGACCAGCGGCACATCAATGTCACGCGTTTCCCGAATCGATTTACCGTTGTCCAGACTTTCCAGTACCGCCAGAAAGCGGCTGTTCTTCTGCACGGCTCTGGCCAGCGCATAGAGATATTTTGCGCGTTGATGACCGCTCAATTTCGACCATTTTGGAAACGCCTGCGCGGCGGCGTGAACGGCGGCGTCCACATCGTCTTTGCCAGCGACAGCCAGGTGGCCCAGGGTTTCGCCTGTTGCCGGGTTGCAGCTGGTAATGGGAGTAGACGCTGTTTTTGGCTGCTGCCACTCACCGTTGATAAACAGCTCGAAGCCGTTTTGATGTTGTTGCAGCCAGTCGTGAACGTAATCGGACTGCTCCAGTGCCGGGCCATAGTTCATGGTTTGGAAAATCTCCGCGACTTCGTTCATTGGGCTCTCTCTATGTGCTGACGGCTTTCTATGCGTGGAAGGCTCTCTATGCGCTGAAGGCTCTCCATGTGCTGAAGGCTCTCTACACGCTGAAGGCTCTCCATGTGCTGAAGGCTCTCTACACGCTGAAGGCTCTCCATACGCTGAAGGCTCTCCACAAGCTGAAGGCTCTCCATACGCTGAGGGCTCTCCACAAGCTGAAGGCTCTCCACAAGCTGAAGGCTCTTAAGCCAACGGTTGATGATAAGCCGCCGCATAGTGACCGGTAACAAAATGCTCCAATTGGCGCTCAATATCGCCAAGCAAACTGGAAGCGCCAAAGCGAAACAGCTGCGGCGTCAACCATTCGTTACCCAGCTCTTCTTTGATCAGCGTTAGATAACTCAACGCCAGTTTGGCGCTGCCAATACCGCCCGCTGGTTTAAAGCCGACGCGTTGCCCCGTGCGTTCAAAGTAATCACGCACCATTCGCACCATGATGAGGCTGACCGGCAAGGTAGCGTTTTCCTTCTCCATACCGGTAGAGGTTTTGATAAAATCGGCACCGGCCATCATGCACACCATAGAGGCCTTGCCGATATGTGTGGCTGAGCCTAATTCACCGGTGGCAATAATGGTTTTGAGCCGCGCTTCGCCGCAGGCCGCGCGGAAGGCTTTAACTTCGTCGTACAAAGCCTGCCAGTTACCAAGCAGCACATAGCGGCGGCTAATGACAATATCGATCTCGCCTGCGCCGGCCTGCACCGATGCTTCAATTTCGCGCAGTCGTGTCTCAAGCGGCGACAATCCCGCCGGGAAACCGGTGGACACGGCGGCTACCGGAATAGCGGAACCCTGTAACGCGTTGACCGCTGTTTCAATCATGCCGTGGTACACGCACACAGCGCCGGTGGTGAGGCCCATATCGGCAACGCCCAACGCTTGCAGAATATCGTGCCGCACGGGTTGGCGTGCCTTAGCGCATAGTCTGTGGATGCGCCCCGGTGTGTCGTCACCAACTAGTGAGGTGAGGTCGATGCAAGAAATCGCTTTCAACAACCACGCCGCCTGCCATTGATTCTTGACCGTTCTACGCCCGCCGAGCGTTGCCACTCGCCGCTCAACGGCGCTGAGATTAACGCGCACGTCTTGCAGCCAGTCGGCATGGAATTCGGTGCCAGGGTTGCGCGTCATGTTGTCAATGAGGGTGGGCCTGGTGGCAGGGTCGATCGCCCCTTGGGCAGGTTTGTTCGATGCATCAAGTGCTGCTGGTTTGTCTGCCACCTGAACCTCGCTAGCGGTGCGTCGTCTCGTTAGTGCTTAGTCAGGTAGCTTTAGAAGCTATACCTGGCTTCCACGCCCCAAAAGGCAGGTTCATTAACGAAGGCGGTCAGGTTGAGAAAATCAATGGCGCCATCGACAACCACTTCATCCGTTATGTTGCGGCCGACCAGCGCTACATCCACGCTTTGGTCTGCATTTTTGTAGCCTACTCGCAAACCACCAATCCAGCGCTCTTCAGCGACGAATTCGACGGCCTCGTACAGGAAGATATTGGACTCGCTGCGGTAATTCCAATCGGTATTAAAATAGATTTCGCCTGATTGCAACGGCACGCTGTAGGATAGTGAAACGTTATACAGCCACTTCGGGGAGCGGGGCAATGGATTTCCATCGATCGACACGCGAGTTTCCGGGCCGAAGAATCCATCGGGGTTAAAACTAGCCACCGGGTCCGTGACGGTACAGAGGGGAGTTGAAGCACATTGTACAATCGATATGACGTCATCCTGTATTTCTGTGTCGTTGTAGCTGAGGTTTGTCATTAAACGCAAATTCTCTGTAAGCAGCCACTCAAAGTCCGTTTCGAACCCTGAACCGACGGTTTTATCTGCATTTACCGCAGTATTGATGTTGGCCACTCCACCGGTTGCGAATAACTGTTGGTCCTCTATCTCAAAGGTATAGATCGTTGCATTCCAGCGGGCTGCGCCGTCAAACAACACACTCTTGAAGCCTAGCTCAACCGAGGTCAGCGTTTCTGTATCGGCTTGGCTCGTGGCACCGAAGCGTCCAATAGTGACCGGCCCACGTGATGCGGCTCCGACACGGCCATAGGCACTCCATGCGTCACTGACATCATAGTTAAATGCGAGATCCCAACTCACGTATTGATCGTCGGCAGCAATGGTGCTCGCAGCAGCAAATGAGTTGAAACCTGGAACAACCTCCAGCTCCTTGTCGTCATCGGTATAACGCAGGCCGGCAGTTACAGAAAAGACGTCAGTAAACGAGTACTCGACTTGACCAAAAACGGCATACGATTTGGTTTGCTGCTCCACAATAACTTCGTCGACCAGCTGCGTTGTTGCTGAGTCAAAATTATCGCTGACAACATCAATTTCCTCGTCGAAGTAGAACAAGCCGACCTGATAAAACAGTTTATCGCCTTCGACTGCCAGGCGAAGTTCCTGGCTGAATTGATAATGATCATCCAGACCGTCGCCCGATTCAACGCTAAAAAAAGCTTGCTGTCCGAGCACGCCGATGGCCTCAGGGCCACCCGGTTGACCGCCGTCAATGTCTGCCCGTTGGAAGTTCTCCAAGGTATCGTAGCCGGTGATTGAGGTGAGGGTAAGCCCATCGGCTATATTCCACTGCAGATTGAGACTACCACCGACATGGTCGAGCTCGAACCCTCCGCTGCCATCGTGACTCACAACTTCTTCATCAAAGCCTGATCGGAGACCTTCTTTACCGACTTCCAGCGCATTCGCATAAAATATTTGCGGTTGATCGCCGTCCTGGTTAAAGCCGTGAAATTTGACCAGCGCCTGAAAAGTGTCTGTCGGCTCAATAAGAAATTGCAACCGCCATGCAAGTTCGTCGAAGCTGCCAAAATCGTCACCACTGCCATTCACCGTGTTGTCAATCCACGCACCGCGGTCGACGTATTTCACCGACAATCTGGAAGCGACTTTTTCCGCAATCTGGCCACCAACGGCACCTTCGAAAAACCAGGTTTCACGGCTGCCATAACCTGCTGATGCATAGGCGGTAGTGTCATACGAAGGCCTGACCGTGTCGATCTTGACGATACCGGCAGGGGTGTTGCGCCCGAACAAAGTACCCTGCGGACCTCTCAACACTTCAATCCTATCAACATCGAATAGCGGTAAACTTTTCAATACCGAATTTTCCAACGCAATATCATCAAGTATCATCGATACGGGTTGACTAGCATTGACGTCAAAATCTATATTCCCCAAGCCCCTGATATAAAAGCGCGGCGATTGCCGGCCATTCGACGATTCAACCTGCAAGCTGGGAACCCGACCTGCCAGGGCGCGAATATTCTCGCCGGAACCCACATATTCGCGAATGGAATCGCCAGACATCACCGACACGGAAGCCGGCACATCTTGCAGGCTTTGCTCGCGTTTTTGCGCGGTAACCACAACCTCTTCGAGCATGAGTTGTTCTTGTGCAGCGGCGGTAAGCGCACCACTCGCCGCCAGAACAGAAACGCTATACGCACATGCTTTGCCAATAGTTATCATTTTTTTTACGGCCTCGTTTATAAGTCGCGGGATAGCATCTAAGCGCAATGATTTGACACCTTTGCACCAGGGCTGTCAAGAAAAGCGCAGACTCTCATGTTGCATGCCATATTGGCTTTCGCTAGTGCTTAAGGGCGACGCGCGTATAATCACTGCTTGGCGGCAACAGCGTGATGCTCGATTTTTAAGTGGTGCACGTATCAAGCGGTTGCGGAAACCACTATGCGATAGTACAGAGGAATACGAATGGCTGCTAAACATATCAACGCTGACAGCGGTGCATTTGCCAACCGGGTATTGTTGCCGGGTGATCCGCTGCGGGCAAAATACATCGCCGAAAACTACCTGCAAAATGCCGAGCAGGTGACCGATGTGCGCAATATGCTGGGCTTTACCGGCGAGTATGAGGGGCGCAAGCTGTCGGTGATGGGCAGCGGCATGGGCATACCTTCGGCCTCTATTTATTGCACCGAACTCATTGCCGAGTATGGCGTGAAAGAGATTGTTCGCATCGGCAGCTGCGGCACGGTCAGCGCCAACGTGGGCATGCGCGATGTGGTGATTGGCATAGGCGCCTCGACCGACTCAAACGTTAATCGTATGCGCTTCAAGGGCCACGATTTTGCCGCCATTGCCGATTATGGCTTAGTTGAGCAGGCCGTGGCGGCCGCGCGAGCGCTAAATCTTAATGTGCATGTTGGTAATATTTTTTCGGCGGATTTGTTCTATACGCCCGATGCCGACATGTTCGACGTAATGGAAAAATACAATATCCTCGGCGTGGAAATGGAAGCCGCCGGTATTTATGGAGTAGCGGCTGAATATGGCGCTAAGGCGCTGGCAATGTGTACCGTTAGCGACCACATTCGCACCGGCGAGGCGCTTACCGCCGAGGAGCGCCAACTTTCCTTTGATGAAATGATTCGCTTGGCGCTAAAGATGACGCCAATTTAGAAGTCTTTTTCCGGATATTCAAGCGCGCCCGAATAAGCAGTTTTGCATTCCCGCGCCACGTTTGCATAATAGGCGGCTTTGCCATTCGGCAAGCTACATGAAAAATGAGTCAATTAATGAAAACATACGATATTTACGGCCTGGGTGCGGCGCTGGTCGACACTGAAATCGAAGTCAGCGAAGACTTTTTAACTGAAGCAAGCGTTGAGAAGGGCTTGATGATTCTGGTCGATGAGGCGCGTCAGGAGCAGCTAACTGACCAGCTCAGTGACCATTTCGTCGCCTCGCGTCGCGCCAGCGGTGGATCAGCTTGCAATAGCGTCATCGCCAATAGCTATTTTGGCGGCAAGTCGTTCTATTCCTGCAAGGTGGCGGCAGACGAAAACGGCAAATTTTACCTCGACGACCTGGATCGCGCCGGGGTTGATTACAACAGCAACGCCAATCAGCAGGAAGGAATTACCGGCAAGTGCCTGGTCATGATTACGCCCGATGCCGAACGCAGCATGAGTACTTTTTTAGGCATTAGCGAACTGCTGTCGGTCGACGAATTGGACGAGTCCGCGTTGTGCGACTCGCAATATCTCTACGTGGAAGGCTATCGGGTAACGTCACCGAGCAGCCGTGCTGCCGCCGTTCGAGCACGCGAGATCGCGCAGCAAAATGGCGTGAAAATGGCGCTGAGTTTTTCCGATCCCGGCATGGTTGAGTTTTTCAGGGATGGCTTAATGGAAATGTTAGGCGAGCGCATCGACTTGGTGTTTTGCAATGAAGACGAAGCGCTGGGTTGGGGTAATACTCAGGATATTAATGTCGCTATCGAAAGCATCAAGCAGGTGGCCGATACCTTCGCCATTACGCTGGGCGCTAAGGGCGCGCTGCTTTATGACGGTGAGAAATTGATAGAGATAGCACCGCATGCGGTTAAAGCGGTAGATACAAACGGCGCTGGCGATATGTTTGCCGGTGCTTTTTTGCACGGTTTAACGCGCGGTCTCTCGTTCGAGCAAGCCGGCAAGCTTGCCAGCCGCGCAGCCGCGCAAGTAGTCTCGGATTTTGGTCCGCGTCTCAGGCCAGAATTGCACGCGCAAATTCTGGCGGAGTTCGAGTAGGCCGGCATTGCCCCACAAATCCCGACGGGTTTCGAGTAGGGTGCGCTGCGCGCACGTCGAAAGATTTCAAGGTTCCTTTGGTGCGCACAGCGCACCCTACTGGTCGGCTAAAACGCTGCGGACTTCGGCGGTCACAGTAACGCTCTCACCGTTGGCGAACTCCAGGCTGAGGTCGATATTTTCCTGGTCGCGCAGCGCAGGTTTAATACCAAGCAACATCATATGGTAGCCGCCGGGTTCCAGCGTGACGCTGGTTTGTGCGGCTATGTCGATGCTGTCGACCTCACGCATACGCATCATGCCGTCGCTGTGAGTATGCTGGTGTAGTTCAACTTTTTCAGCTGCCGGGCTGCTGGCGCTTAGCAGCGCGTTATCGGTCTCGCTGTTATTCACGATTGTCATAAACGCGGCCGTCACGTCTCGGTCGGCTACCGGGGCTCTGACGTAAGCTTCGTCGACGCTAAGCGCCTGCTTGGTACACGCTGTTGTCAACAGAACAACTAGCAATAAAATGGCATGGTGTTTCAATGAACTGCTCCAGGATCGTTGGCTAAAATCGCGCGAGTCATATTTTGCCTTATTGTGGCCCTGTTTGTCCGCTGGCAGCGCTACACTGTGAGTACCAGTAGCGAATTTTTTGCGCTGCTGTGTGTCAAAGTTTCGGAAACCAGGATTTGCCAATCATGAAAGTTATTTTATCGCTTCTGCTGCTGCTAAGTTTTGCAACGGCAAACGTTAGCGCGCAGTTCGACGAGCAGGCACCGTTGACCGCCAAGGATTTGTTTGGCGTAGAGTCGAACAGCAGCGATTTTTTGCCGGTTGAAAAAGCCTATCGCCTGTTAGTCACACCGCAGGACGGCAAATTGCTGCTGCAGTGGGATATAGCCGACGACTACTACCTGTATAAAAGCCGTTTCTCGGCAGCATTACAGAATGGCGAAGAGCTTACGCTGCAATTGCCCAAGGGCAAAGAAAAGCAGGATGAGTATTTCGGCGAGGTAGAAGTTTTTTATCAGCAGGTGACCGCTGAACTACCGCTGCCAACGATTAGTAATAACGTTCAGGTACAGATTACCTCGCAGGGCTGCGCCGATGCAGGCTTGTGTTACCCACCCTATACGCAGAACTTCAACATAGATCTCGCGGCAAATACCGCCGTCTTAGTTGACAGTGCGGGTATAGACCCGGCACCACCAAGCGCCGAGTCATCCTCAACTGCAGGTGCCGCCACCGCCGCGCCAACATCATTTTGGCTAATGGCCTTATTCGCTTTTCTGGGCGGCGCAATTCTAAACCTGATGCCTTGCGTGTTCCCTATTTTAGCTCTGAAAGTAATGGGGTTGGTGCAGGCCAATGCCGAGTCACCAGCGCAGCGTCGCCTGCACGGGCTAAGCTACACCGCCGGCGTGCTGGTGAGTTTTCTGCTGGTTGCCGGTGTGCTGCTGGCGCTGCGTTCGGCCGGTGCGGCGCTTGGCTGGGGTTTTCAATTGCAGTCACCTTGGGTGGTGGCATCTCTGATCTATTTATTTTTTATTCTCGGGCTGAGTTTGTCTGGCTTTGTTGAGTTTGGCGGTCGCTGGGTTGGCGCGGGGCAAGGTTTGACCGAAAAAGGTGGCGCCGTAGGCTCGTTCTTTACTGGTGTGCTTGCAGTAATAGTAGCCAGCCCTTGTACGGCACCTTTTATGGGCGCGGCGATGGGCTTTGCGCTGGTGCAGCCGGCGCCGATCGGCCTGGCTGTATTTCTTGCGCTGGGACTAGGCATGGCCGCACCGTTCCTGTTGCTTGTCAGCGTACCGGCTTTGGCCAGATTGTTACCGCGCCCCGGTGCCTGGATGAACACGTTTAAGGAAATACTTGCGTTTCCTTTATACGCAACGGCGATCTGGCTGCTGTGGGTTATTGGCCGGCAAACGGGCAGCAATGGAATGGCGGCGGTACTGGCCGGCTGTCTGTTGTTGGTATTGGCGCTGTGGCTGTGGCGGCTGGGTAAAACCCCGCTACGCGCCGCTGCAGTGGCGGCAGGAGCGCTGGCTGTATTTATTTTGGCCAGCCCGCTGCTAAATACGGTCACTGCGCAAACTGGCTCTGACGAGGCTGCGTATAGCGCGCAACGCTTGCTTGAGCAGCGCGTGGAGGGCAAGCCCGTATTTGTCAACGTCACCGCTGATTGGTGTATCACCTGCCTGGCCAATGAGCGAGTCGCGCTGTCATCAAAGGCGGTCAAGGCGGCTTTCGCTAGCAATGAGATTGCCTATTTGAAGGGCGACTGGACCAATAGCGCGCCGCACATTACCGCGCTGCTGGCGGAGTATGGGCGCAGCGGCGTGCCTTTGTATCTGCTATTTCCGGCTGATCCAAGCTCGCCGGCCATTGTGCTGCCACAGTTGTTGACTCCGGGAATTGTGGTTGATGCGTTTAATTCCTTAGTGTCACCAGACAGCCCCGCACGGTTAACAAGTACTCGCTAGTGCGCCGATTTGTAATAACTCTGTAGATATTGCTTCGATTAGGTCGCTAATTCACCAATTATCGTCGCATTCTTGATCAAACTTTCACCGGTGCGTTCGCGCTGCCGCTCCCAAGCGTGAAATTATTCAATATATTTCACTAAACAAGGCCAATTTGGTTGCGAAAATCTGCAAAATACTCAAAGATTACCGTAATAAGAGCAAGCGCGTGCAACCATGGCAAGCATTCTGGTGCTAAACGGCCCAAATCTGAATTTGCTCGGCAAGCGAGAGCCCGGTATTTACGGTGCGGCAGATCTGAATGCCATTCATCAACGCCTGCTCAAACAAGCCGAAGATGCGGGCCACACGTTGCGCTGCGAGCAAAGTAACGCCGAGCACGAGTTGATAGACTTGATTCACGCCGGGATAAGCCAAGGCAATGTAGGCGTGGCGCAGGACTGGATCATCTTTAATCCAGCGGCGTTCACGCACACAAGCATTGCGCTGCGCGACGCCTTGTTAGCGGTGGGCACGCCGTTTTATGAAGTACATTTGTCGAATGTTCACACGCGCGAGGCGTTCCGCCAACATTCGTATTTCTCGGACATCGCCGCCGGCGTAATTTGCGGTCTGGGCGCTTACGGCTATGAATTAGCCCTGGCTGCTGCGATGCAGCAGTTGTCACATACACGTCACTAGTGATAGAGATTAATCCTTACTGAGAAGACAATTCAATGGACATACGTAAAGTCAAAAAGCTGATCGAACTGCTGGAAGAATCCAATATAGATGAGTTGGAGATAAAGGAAGGCGAAGAATCCGTACGCATTAGTCGCCATGCCAGTTCGGCAGCACTGCTGGCGGCAGCGGCGCCGCAAGCAGCGATGCAAATGGCGGCACCGCAGGAAGCTCCCACAGCGGCGAGTGCCGAACCGGCGCTGAGTGGGCATGTTATCCGCTCGCCGATGGTAGGAACGTTTTATCGCTCGCCATCGCCCGGCGCCGCGGCATTCGTTGAAGTAGGCCAACAAGTGAACGCTGGCGATGTCATTTGTATTGTTGAAGCGATGAAAATGATGAATCAGATTGAGGCTGATAAGACGGGCGTAGTGCGGGCTATTGTGGCGCAAGACGCCGAGCCGGTTGAATTTGATCAGCCATTGATCACCATAGGCTAAGCGCCGCGCTACGCGAATAGGACAGCAAAAATGTTAGAAAAAGTCGTTATTGCGAACCGAGCTGAAATTGCGCTACGCATACTGCGTGCCTGCAAAGAGCTAGGCATCAAGACCGTGGCCGTACATTCCAAGGTCGACGCCGATTTAATGCATGTGCGGCTGGCCGATGAGTCAGTTTGTATTGGCCCTAATCCTTCCATGCACAGCTATTTGAATATTCCGGCCATCATCAGCGCCGCCGCCATAACCAACTCGTCGGCCATTCATCCCGGCTATGGCTTCTTAGCTGAAAACGCCGATTTTGCCGAGCAGGTAGAGAGTAGCGGTTTTCATTTTGTCGGCCCCAAGGCGGATACCATTCGCTTGATGGGCGACAAAGTATCGGCGATTGAAGCGATGCGCGCCGCCGGCGTGCCTACCGTGCCTGGCTCGAACGGCCCGTTGAACAGTGATGGCGATCGCTCGATGGGCATCGCCCGCGATATCGGTTATCCCGTGATTATCAAGGCGGCCTCCGGTGGCGGCGGACGTGGCATGCGTGTTGTACACGATGAGTCGACGTTGTTGAACTCAATCGATGTGACCCAGGCTGAGGCGAAGGCTGCGTTCGGCGACCCGACCGTGTATCTGGAAAAATATCTGCAAAACCCACGCCACGTAGAAATTCAGGTGCTGGCCGATGGCCAGGGGCATGCAGTACATTTAGGCGATCGTGATTGCTCGATGCAACGGCGCCATCAAAAAGTGATTGAAGAAGCGCCAGCGCCGGGTATACCCGACGGCGTGCGCGAGCAAGTGGCGCAACGCTGCGTTAAAGCCTGCCTCGATATTGGTTATCGCGGTGCCGGCACGTTTGAATTTCTTTATGAAAACGAGGGTTTCTATTTTATTGAAATGAACACTCGCGTTCAGGTTGAACATCCGGTGACGGAAATGGTAACCGGTATTGATATTGTGCGGGAGCAATTGCTGATTGCCGACGGTCAGCCGCTGTCAATCAAGCAGGAAGACGTGGTCATTAAAGGACATGCATTTGAATGTCGCATCAACGCCGAAGACCCAGTATCATTTTTACCCAGCCCTGGCAAAATTGGCCACTATCATCCGCCCGGCGGACTCGGGGTACGGGTTGATTCACACCTCTACAGCGGTTATAGCGTGCCGCCGTTTTATGATTCGTTGATAGCAAAAATCATTGCCACAGCAGATACCCGCGAAGCTGCGCTAACGCGGATGCGGTTCGCGCTGGAAGAACTGGTCATAGAAGGCATAAAAACTAATGCGGCGCTGCATCTGCGGCTGGTGGTAGACGAGGCCTTCCGCGAAGGCGGCGTTAATATTCACTATCTTGAGAAGAAACTCGGTCTGTCTTAAGAGCTCCTAACTAGTATGGAATGCCTGCAGGTCAGCATCGCTGCTGTGCGCGACGACGTGCCGCAAATCGAAGCGGCCGCTTTGTCTTTAGGCGCGCTCTCTGTCACTCTGGTGGATGCTGCCGACACGCCGTTGTATGAGCCGGGTGTTGGTGAAACTCCTCTATGGCAGAGCGTGATTGTGCGTGCTTTATTCGATGCAAACCGCGACGCTTCGCAGTTGATTGCGGACCTTGCTGCGGCTACAGACCACATAGCGTCCGCTGATTGTCGCGTAGAGCTGCTCGAAGACAAAGATTGGCTACGCAGCTGGATGGACGCTTACGAACCACAACGCGTTGGCGAGCGTTTATGGGTGTGCCCAAGCTGGAAACCAGTTCCCTCACAGTGCAGCGTGCCGCTACGGCTCGACCCGGGGCTGGCGTTTGGCACTGGCACTCACCCAACAACCGCGCTGTGTCTTGAGTGGTTGGACGCGCAAGCGTGTGCCGGCAAAACCGTTATTGATTACGGCTGTGGTTCGGGCATATTAGCATTAGCGGCCGCGTTGCTGGGTGCTTTGCAAGTGCATGCGATTGACAACGACCCACAGGCACTGATCGCAACGCAAGACAATGCGGAACGCAATAACGTTGCCGCTAAAGTGAATGTCATCGCTGCGGGCGAACCTGAGTGCCTGGCACTGCACGCCGATATTCTGCTGGCCAATATCCTTGCCGCGCCGCTGATCCAACTTGCGCCGTTATTGCAGCTGCTGCTGGTGCCTGAGGGAGTGTTGGTGTTGTCGGGGCTGCTTGAGAGCCAGGTAGACGCGGTGCAAAGCGCGTATGCTGACATTATTTTTGATGCGCCGGTTATGCGGGAGGAATGGGTGCGATTGGAGGGTAGAAAACTCGTGACGCGAAGTAGTTCGAAATAATGAGCGATACTGTAGTAACCAAGTGTCCTGGCTGTGCGACTAGTTTTCGAGTCAGCCCGGAGCAGCTAAATATCGCAGAAGGCCGCGTTCGCTGCGGCCAGTGTATGCTTGTTTTCAGTGCGCTGGACCACGTGGTGGCGCCTGCGCATTCCCCGGCACCTGTCGTATCCTCGACTTCATCGCCAGAGCCAGAGCCAGAGCCAGAGCCAGAGCCAGAACCAGAACCAGAACCAGAAGGCACTGCGGATCCCGGCTCAACTCGTCCGCCAGATCCTGTTCGAGCTGGCTCCCCACTCAGTATTTTTCCGCCTGACGACGATAGCGATGAAGACCCCTGGCACGGCATCGGCGAAGAGCCGGTGGAGTTGGTGCAAGCTGAACTTGAGCAACAGGAAGATATCGAGGCAAGCGAGAGCGGTTCGGCCGAAGACGAGTTCGGTGACTTTGAAGTTGATGATGCTCAAGCCGTCGATTTTGACTGGCCTGAGGGCGAGCGCAATGACGAACCGTCAGACGTGGACGCAACGCAGCTCAAAGACGCAGCACTCGATGACGATGATTTGCTGTTCGACGATCTGGGTCCGCGTCGGGAAAAAGATGTTGTTGCGGAAGAGATACTGCGCAGCGAAGCGTTGCAAAACAGCGAATTCGACGAATCATTTTTTGACAGCCTGAATGACGCCGAGTTGGAAGAAGATGATGAAACACGGCTGGCGCTGCCGCCGCTAAGGCCGCAGCATGCAAACACTGACGTCGATCCGGACGCCGATACAGTATTGTGGGACGCAGCGGCCGCGCCAAAAGCGCGCGACCAGGACAGCGACACGCGCTGGGCGCTGGAGATGATCGACGACCTGCATCGTGATAAGAATGAACCTGCGACTACGCTGCGCTCGGTAAATGACGATTTCGCCTTCGACGATGCCACTCAGCTAGATTCTTTTAACGTCAGCGGCGACATTGATCGTCAGTTCGGTACGCTTGGTGACTTCAGCGATGACTACGGTCAGTCTGATGCTGGCTACAGCAGCGATTTCGACCGCGCTCGCCGCAGCGGCTGGCTGTGGGTGCTGGGCAGTCTGCTGCTGGTACTGCTGCTAGCCGGGCAATATGTGGTGTTCAATTTCGCTACATTGGCGACTGATGGCCGTTTTCGGCCGGCGCTGCAGCGCGTTTGCGCAACGCTTTCCTGCGAACTGCCAGCATTGGAAAACCTGAACGAAATTTCTTCAGAGAAGTTGGTTGTACGCAGTCATCCCAGCAAAAGTAATGCGCTGATGGTCGACGTTATTATTACCAATCGCGCCAAGTTTGCGCAGCCCTTTCCCGCGCTGGAATTGGCATTCTCGGATTTACGCGGCAAAGTTGTTGCGACGCAGAGCTTTTATCCCAGTGAATATTTGCATGGCGAGCTCAGCGGCATGACGTTGATGCCGAGCAAAAACCCCATCCACCTGGAGTTGGATATTGACGACCCTGGCTCAGCCGCCATCAACTATAAGCTAACCCTGGTCAAAGGCTATGATTGATGCCAGGTTGCCTGCGGTTTTTACTGGTTCAACCCGTTTTTAACGCACACTACTGCGCACCGACGCTTTAGCCGGCTTTTTGCAGTGTGATGCAGCGCACAAATATGAATATTGTTACATTGAATATTGGCGGCTTTAAGCTCACTAATCCGGTTGTGCTGGCGCCGATGGCGGGTGTTACCGACCTGCCATTTCGGCGTTTGTGTCATCGCCTGGGCGCGGGTATGGTCGTCGGTGAAATGCTCACCTCCGACACTAAATTATGGTCTACCCCGAAATCGCAGCGACGCCTGAGTTTTTGCGAAGAGATCTCACCGCGCACGATTCAAATCGCCGGCGCCGACCCGGAGTTTATGGCAAATGCCGCCCGCGAGGCCGAGAAACTAGGGGCCCAGATAATAGATATTAATATGGGCTGCCCGGCGAAAAAGGTCTGCAATAAAGCCGCAGGATCGGCGTTATTAAAGGATGAAAAGCTGGTAGACAGTATTCTTCGCAGTGTCACCGCGGCGGTAACAGTGCCAGTCACTTTGAAGATTCGTACTGGCTGGAATGCGCAGCAGCGTAACGGTTTGAACGTCGCTTTGATTGCCGAACAGAGGGGTGTTGCAGCACTCACGGTACACGGCAGAACACGCGCCTGTCGATATGACAGCGTCGCAGAATACGATACCATTGCTGCCATAAAACAGCGCGTTGTAATGCCTGTCATAGCGAATGGAGATATAGACTGCGTTTCGAAAGCATTGGAAGTAATAACCCAAACGGGAGCCGACGGAGTCATGATCGGACGGGCCGCGTTGGGGCGGCCCTGGATCATTAGTCAGATAGCCGAATTCCTAAAAAATGGTATACAATTGGCCGAGCCTGACGTACAAAGCGTACATAAGATTATGCGTGAGCATGTCATCGCCTTGCATGATTTTTATGGTGAGTTCACGGGGTTGCGGGTAGCACGCAAACACGTAGGATGGTATTTGCAAAACGTAAATTCGGATGAGTGTCCAGGGGCGAGAGAGTTTCGCAAGGCATTCAACAAGGTTGACTCGGCACAACAACAAATAACAATGCTGAATAGTTATTTTGATAATTTTATGAGTGGAGGGGATATAGCAGCATGACTACACCTGATTACATGGACGAGCAATCCAACCATGAAGAAACGCTGGCACCGGCGCTGACCGATTCTGACAAAGTAAAGCAGTTCTTAACCGAGGCACCGGTTGCACATGCACAGACTCTGCGCGACAGCGTGGAGGTTGCCATGAGCAATTACTTTTCTCATCTGGACGGCCAGCAGGTCTCCGATGTGTATCAAATGGTTTTGACTGAGGTCGAGGCACCCTTGTTGGAAGCGGTGATGAAGTACACCCGCAATAATCAGACCAAAGCGTCAGTACTACTTGGCCTTAATCGCGGTACGTTACGCAAAAAGTTAAAGCAATACGGTTTATTGTAAACTGCGGCGCAACCCTTCTTTGGGTTGTCGCTGTAAGTGCTTGAATAGAAAAAGGGGTGCTTTGCCACCCCTTTTTCCGTCTAGCCGAAAGATGAGTGACAAAAAATTGACACTCTGGAAGCTGCCGCAAAACATCTCGCTACAGCCCGCTTCTCCGCAGCGAGGCTCTCAATAATTTATACCGGACACTCGCCATATATGACCACGACGACACCACGAGTAAAAGTTGAACGTGCGCTATTAAGCGTTTCTGATAAAACCGGCATTGTAGAGTTTGCCCGCACTCTGTTGACGCACGGCATCGAATTGCTGTCCACCGGCGGCACCTACCGCCTGTTGGTAGAGAACAATCTCGCCGTCACCGAAGTTGCCGACTACACCGGTTTCCCCGAGATGATGGACGGCCGGGTAAAAACACTACACCCTAAAATCCACGGTGGCATTCTTGGTCGCCGCGATCAGGACGGCGCGGTCATGCAGCAACATGGCATTCGCGCGATCGATCTGGTGGTTGTCAATCTCTACCCATTTGCGGCAACCATCGCGCGCCCCGACTGCGATCTCGCATTGGCGATTGAGAATATTGATATTGGCGGCCCAACCATGCTGCGGGCCGCGGCAAAGAATAATCGCTTTGTTGCTACCGTGGTGAAGCCTGAGGATTACGCGGTGCTAAGCGCCGAGCTGGCGCGACATGAAGGGACTGTTAGTGCTGAGTTACGTTTTGATTTAGCCGTTAAAACCTTTGAACACACCGCCGCCTACGACGCTGCCGTGGCAAATTATCTGGGGGGTCGGGTAGAGCAGGGCAGCGAGCAGTTTCCGCGTACCTTCAGCGTGCAGTTCAACAAAGCGCAAGACATGCGTTACGGTGAAAACCCGCATCAGAAGGCTGCGTTTTATGTCGAAAGCGAGATAGACGAAGCAAGCGTTGCCCGTGCCGAACAGCTGCAGGGTAAGGAGCTCTCATACAACAATGTGGCCGATACCGACGCAGCATTGGAATGCGTGAAGCAGTTTGACCAGCCGGCATGCGTTATCGTCAAGCACGCCAACCCCTGCGGCGTGGCCGTGGCGAGCGACATCGCCACGGCTTACGATCTCGCGTTCGCTACCGACCCTACTTCAGCCTTCGGCGGCATTATTGCCTTTAACAAAGTGTTAGATGCTGCAACCGCCGAGGCAATAGTTGCCCGCCAATTTGTTGAAGTAATTATCGCGCCGGATATCTCTGCCGATGCGCTTAGCGTGCTGGCTGAGAAGAAAAACATTCGCGTACTGAATTGTGGAGCGCTACCCGAAGTCACGCAAGCCGGTTTGGACTATAAGCGCGTGGTTGGCGGCTTGCTGCTGCAAGACCGCGACCAGGGCAGTGTGCGAGAGTCTGATTTGAAAGTCGTTAGCGAGCGCGCCCCGAACGAAGACGAAATGCGAGACCTGCTGTTTTGTTGGCAGGTGGCTAAATTCGTCAAGTCTAATGCTATCGTCTACGCTCGAAATCAACAAACAATTGGAGTCGGTGCCGGTCAGATGAGCCGCGTCTATAGCGCCAAAATTGCCGGCATCAAAGCCGCCGATGAGAATTTGCAGGTGGCTGGTTCGGTGATGGCTTCCGACGCGTTCTTCCCATTTCGCGACGGCATCGATGCAGCCGCGCAGGCTGGCATCACCGCGGTCATTCAACCCGGCGGCTCGATGCGTGACCAGGAAGTAATAGACGCTGCCAACGAAGCAGGTATGGCCATGGTATTCACCGGCATGCGCCATTTCCGCCACTAAGCTTGGGTGAATCGACATGAAGATACTCGTTATTGGTGGTGGTGGCCGCGAACATGCAATTGCCTGGAAGCTGGCGCAATCGGCGCGCGTAGAAAAAGTCTTTGTCGCGCCGGGTAATGCCGGCACGGCGCTGGAAGAGGGCGTGGAAAATGTGGCGCTTGACCCTATGGACTTTGCCGAGCAGCTACAGTTTATCGAAGCAAATGCCATTGCCTTAACGGTGGTTGGTCCTGAAGCACCGCTAGTGGCGGGCATTGTCGATTACTACGAGGAGCACGGTCAGCCCTGTTTTGGTCCCAGTCGCGGCGCAGCACAATTGGAAGGCTCTAAAGCTTTCAGCAAAGATTTTCTGGCGCGGCACGCCATTCCAACGGCGAGCTATGAGGTATTCACCGAAATCGATGCTGCGCTCGTGTGCCTGCAAACAGTCAGTCTGCCGATCGTTATCAAAGCCGATGGTTTGGCCGCTGGCAAAGGCGTCATCATTGCGCAAACGCTAACAGAGGCGCAGTCAGCAGTTAGCGATATGTTAGCTGGCAACAGCTTTGGCGATGCCGGTCGGCGCGTGGTTGTTGAAGAATTTATGCAGGGCGAAGAGGCCAGTTTTATCGTCATGGTCGATGGTGAGCACATCCTGCCGCTTGCCAGTTCGCAAGATCACAAAGCACGCGATGACGGCGACCGCGGGCCTAACACTGGCGGCATGGGCGCTTATTCGCCTGCACCGGTAGTTAGCCAAAGTGTGCACGAGCATATTATGCAAGACATCGTGCAGCCAACGGTAAGTGGCATGGCCGCTGAGGGAAATCGTTATACCGGCTTTTTATATGTTGGTTTAATGATTGATCCGCAAGGCAAAGCCAAGGTGGTAGAGTACAACTGCCGCTTCGGTGATCCAGAGACGCAACCGGTATTGCTGCGTCTGCAGTCTGATTTCACTGATTTAATCGAAGCGGCTTTGGCCGGTCAGTTGCAAGACAGTAAGGCTGAATGGGATGCGCGCGCAGCGGTAGGGGTAGTGATGGCCGCCGGCGGCTATCCGAATAGCTATCGTAAAGGCGACGTGATTTCTGGCCTGGAAGAGGTTGATGTGGATGTGAAGGTCTTTCACGCCGGTACTCAGCGCCAAGACGATAATGTTGTGACCAACGGTGGCCGAGTGTTATGTGTAACGGCGCTTGCGCAAGGCGTTCATGCCGCACAACAAAGGTGTTATGAGAATATCGCCAAAATTAGCTGGCAAGACGCTTACTATCGTTCTGATATTGGCTATAGAGCAATTGCACGCGAAAGCTAAGTGCGTACGCACTGGCGAGACATTCGCGACTAAAGTTGCTCCCACAGGCTATGGTTGTTCCTACGGGCTACGCTTTTCGATGTAGGAGCGACTTTAGTGGTGAACAAAGGGTGTTGAAAATATACTCTTGGCCGAGCAACAAATTAATGCGCCGGCACTGCCCGCTCTGCAGCCCAACTGCGCAGCGCTGCGAGGTTCTCAGCCATCAACACTGACAGCGGCACAGTTTGACCCAGCGCCTTAACGATGTGCTCAGTAGCCAGCTGCTGGTCAGCGGCGGCGCTTTGATACAGGGCAGCAATCACCGCTTGCTCAATCTCCGCGCCTGAGAATTCATCGGCATATTCGGCCAGCTTATTACAGTCAATGGCCGTACTGTTTTGCTCGCGTTTCTCCAAATGAATGCGAAAAATTTCCGCGCGGGTTTGTGCGTCTGGAAGGTCGACGAAGAATATCTCATCGAAGCGGCCCTTGCGCAGCAGTTCAGGAGGCAGTTGCCGAATAGAATTACTGGTGGCGACAATAAACACGGCGGCTTCTTTTTCTGCCAGCCAGGTGAGCAGTGCGCCCAGTAGGCGCCGTGAGGTGCCGTCATCGCTGGCATCGTTGCTGATTGCCTTTTCCAGCTCGTCTATCCATAGCACGCAGGGTGCCATCGATTCGGCCAGCTGTAGGGCATCGCGCAGATTGCGCTCGGTCTCGCCAATAAATTTGTTGTACAAGCTGGCGATGTCCAGCCGCAGCAGCGGCAAGTGCCAGAGCCCCGCCACCGCTTTGGCGGCCAGGCTCTTGCCGCCGCCCTGTACGCCGGTGAGTAGCAGTCCTTTAGGTTTGTCCAGCGTGTTGGTGTCAATAAAGGCCGTTGCGCGTAACCGCAACCACTCTTGCAAGCGCTGCATGCCGGCCACTGCAGACCATTGCTGCGTGTCGTACTCGTAACTTAACACGCCATTCAGATCCATTAACTTAAAGCGGGCCTTATTGACCTTGGCTACATCGGACGCAGTGATAGCACCGTCATCGACGATGGCGCCGCGTACCAGCCGTCGTGTTTCGGTCACGCTCATACCACGAATATGGCTGGTCAATTGCTTCAAGGTTTGTTGATCGGTCTTGACGCGCTGACCGGCATTCTGCTCACTCCAGCGGTTAGCCTCATCGCGCACCAGCGCCATAATATCCTGTTGGCTAGGCAGCGACAGCGCCAGCTCGGCGCTAAAGTGGGTGAGCTCAGGCGGAATTTTCAATTTATGGCCGAGCATGACCAGTGTGCGCGCTGTGGCTTTATGCTCCAGCGCGATGTCTTTCAGCAACCGGGTCAGCAGCGGCGCCTGCTGTAGGTAGGGATGAAAATCACACAACACATATAAGCCCGCCAGACCGCGCTGCTTAATGTGGCGCAGCACGGACTCGGGTTCTAGCGTGTCGCTGCTAGAATCCAGTTTAGCGCCGAAGCCCAGTGCTTGCAGGCCTTCGGTTGCAGACCAAACGTAAATAGGCAATCTTTGCTTTACAGCTAGCTGCGTTAGCAATTGTAGTGCGTCGTTTTCATCGCGGCTGATTAAGCTGATGATTGGAATGGCCGATTTAAGCAACAGTTTTAAGTCATGCATGATGTTAAGCAATTGTGTTATTTATTGTTAAAGTTTGGTGCATGGTTTGCAGAGCGTCCACATCGCGCCACAAAAAGATTTAAACTAAGTTGCTTACAAGCACGTAGACGATAAAGATGGACTCAAAACGCAGCTTATCCTTTATCGATCAATGCCTCTCTGGCTTTGATCGCGCACTGAAAACTTTTGCTGGCGGTGCGCCGGCGGCAGAGCGACCTTCGCCTGCGGCTGACGTCGCTATGACCGAGCTGAATGCCATTGAACGTAAGCATGTCGCCGGTTTAATGCGGGTTAACCACACTGGTGAAGTATGCGCACAAGCCTTGTACAAGGGGCAGGCGTTAGGAGCGCGTAGTAAAGAGGTACGCGATGAGATGCAACACGCAGCCGCTGAAGAGGTCGACCATCTTGCCTGGTGCGAGCAGCGTATCAACGAGTTGAACGGGCACACCAGCTATTTAAACCCGCTATGGTACGGACTGTCGTTCAGTATGGGGGCGCTGGCTGGCGCTGTGGGCGACAAGGTGAGTCTGGGTTTTATTGCCGCGACCGAAGATCAGGTATGCGAGCATCTGCGCGAGCATCTCGACAGCCTGCCGCATAAGGACAACAGGAGCCGCGTTATTATCGAACAAATGCTGCGCGACGAAGCGCAGCATGCCGAGCATGCGTTGAAATCCGGTGGGCAGGCGTTTCCGCTGCCCGTGAAGCGGGCAATGACCGGTATAGCGCGCGTGATGACGCACACCAGCTATAGGATCTAGTCGTTACCGATCTCTTCGATCGTATAGTCATGACTGATGGCTACCCCACCTTTTGCCAGCATGATGGAGGCCGAGCAATACTTTTCTGCCGACAAATCTACCGCACGCTTCACCTGGCTTTCTTTTAGGCCACGTCCGCTGACTACAAAATGAATGTGTATTTTGGTAAACACGGCAGGTATTTCGTCGGCCCGTTCGGCCTTAATTTCTGCTTTGCAATCAGTCACTTGTTGTCTGGATTTTTGCAGTATGCTGACCACGTCGTAGGTCGAGCAGCCGCCAAGACCGAGTAGCAGCATTTCCATTGGCCGCACGCCGGTGTTGCGCCCGCCTGCATCCGGTGGGCCGTCCATAATAACCGAATGGCCGCTGCTAGCTTCGCCAACGAATTGTGCGCCGTCGGTCCACTTCACAGTTGTTTGCATGGTCTTCCCTTCTATATTTTTCGTGGCGCGCGGAGCTTAGCATATTGCTAGCCACTGCAAGGTGTAGCAAAAATGATCTGGTGAAATAATACACAAATACGAATTGTAAAATTCACAGTCAACCTATTTTGGGAATTTTTCAACTATTACTGGAAAACTGTGACATACATACTACTCTTATAAC
>RCMY010000767.1_pt1 | contig 30561 bp, 25 predicted proteins | sample 2041341 | NCBI WGS metagenome assembly RCMY01 (sample SAMN09708234, study PRJNA481090) | Marine sediment metagenome, whole genome shotgun sequencing project. | reverse complement strand
GTGAATTCGGTGAGGAAGATCGATGCCGTGATCGTCCCGGCGTACGGGCCGCCGATGTTGCGCATGTCGGCAACGACTGAGTCGAGGAGCTTGCGGTAGCGCTTGGTCTCCATCGGGAGCTGCCACACCGGCTCGTCGACGTCGGCTGCACTGGTCTTGACCTGTTCGACGAAGTCCTGGTTGGTGCCGAGCAGGCACGCGATCTCGGTTCCGAGCGCGCCGAGTGCCGACCCGGTGAGCGTGGCGATGTCCACGATGCCGTCGACGCCTTCCTCGACGGCGAGGGACAGCCCGTCGGCCAGCACGAGGCGGCCCTCGGCATCGGTGTTGTGGATCTCGACGGTCTTGCCATTGCGCATCGTGAGCACGTCGCCGAGTTTCAGGGCGCTTCCGGACGGCATGTTGTCGGTGCACATCAGCCACGCCGTGACCTTGGCCTTGCACTCGAGTGCGGCGAGCACAGACATCGCGGACAGCACGGCGGCTGCACCGGACATGTCCATCTTCATCGCCACGTGGCTCGGGTTGCTCGGCTTGATGCTGATGCCACCCGAGTCGTACATGACGCCCTTGCCCACCATGGCCAGATGCGCCACGTCTGCTTCCTTGCCGGAGTTCTTCGGGGAGTAGGTGAGCTTGATCATGCGGGGCGGCTCGGTCGAACCGCGGTTCACGCCGATCATGCCGCCGCATCCCATCGCCGTGAGCTGATCCTTGTTGAACACTTCGACCTCGAGCCCGGTCGCAGCACCGATCTCCACGGCCTTGACGGCGATGTCCTTGGCGTTGAGCTCGGTCGGTGGCATGTTGGCCAGCTCGCGGGCGAGCGCTGCAGCACCGGCGATCACCGCACCGCGATCCGCACCTTGTTGCACAGCCTTGCGCCGCTTGTCGCCGGCGATGAGCGTCAGTTCGCTGAGTTTCGAAGCGCCGCTCTCGTCGTTCTTGAGCCCGACGTAGCGGTAGGAGCCGAGCAGTGCACCCTCCGTGACGGCCTGTCCAGCGGCCGCGGCATCGAGGTGGCCGAGGTCCGCAAGGTTGATCGCGATGTGCTCGTGCTTGGCTGCGGCGCGGGCGAAGTTTGCCGCTGCGTCACGGAGACCGGCGAGGTCGACCGAGTCGGGGTCACCGACCCCCAGTGCATAGACGACACCCTCCGCATGGGGGATTGCCAACGTCTGGCCGACCTTGCCCTCGAAGTCGTTGGCATCGAGGCCGGCACGGTTCACTCCGAGCTGACGGGGAACAGCGCCCTTCGCTGCGACGGCGTAGGCCACGGCGGTCGCATCCTTTGGTGCCGACTTGGCAACGGAGGCAGTGACATTGGCAACGGATTGACTGGCATCGAGCATCCGCACAGTCTGCCTCAGCAGCGACGAAACATGCTGGACCAGCGACCATTCCGCCCCGCCAGCCTCCTGCGCGGGCACCGTCGGGCGACGCGCACCGTCACAAGCCGTTCACATGCATCGTGAAGCAAGTCCAGGCATCCGTGTTACCGTCGGTCCTGAAGCCGATGTGGCGCGAGTCACAATCAGCTCAATCACACGCAACCAACGCCGGCACTGAGCCGGCAGCTCCAGGAGGAGACACATGATTCGCAGGGGGAATGCGCTCAAGCGCACCGCAGGTGTCGTCATGGCACTCGGACTCGTCGCAACTGCTTGTTCATCGAGCAGCGGTGAAGACGCCGACACCGACACGGGCGACAGCGTCGCCAGTGAAGACAGCACGGCTGACGACACGACGACTGACGACAGCACCGCCGACAGTGTCGACGACGTCGTCGAGACCACCCAGGCCGAGGGCGGCCGCCTCGCCGCCGTCCAGTCCGCCGGCGTCCTGAAGTGCGGCGCGAACGAAGCCCTCCCGGGCTTCGGCGTCGTCGATTCCTCGGGCGAGTACTCCGGATTCGACATCGATTTCTGTCGTGTCGTCGCAGCGGGTGTGCTCGGCGATGCCGACGCAGTCGAGTACGTCTCACTCAACGCTGACGCTCGCTTCCCGGCACTCCAGTCCGGTGAAGTCGACGTGCTCATCCGCAACACCACGTGGACGGCATCGCGCGATGGCGGCCAGGGCGGCAACTTCCTGTTCACCACGTTCTACGATGGCCAGGGCGTCATGGTCCCGGAGGACTCGGGCATCACCGAACTCGAAGGCCTCGCCGATGCCAGCATCTGCGTGCTGTCGGGCACGACGACCGAACTGAACCTCAGCTCGGTCTTCACTGCTCGGGGCATCAACTACACGCCGGTCGTCTTCGAAGACAACACCGCGCTCCGCCCGGCCTACGAAGAAGGCCAGTGCGAGGCATGGACCGCTGATGCATCGGCGCTCGCCTCGAACAAGGCAGCGATCGAGGGTGAGGGCGGCGCAGCGCAGTTCATCATCCCGACGGTGATCTCCAAGGAGCCGCTCGGCCCCGTGGTCGTCGACGGCGACACCGAGTGGGCACAGGCCGTGAACTGGTCCGTCATGGCGACGGTGCAGGCCTGGGAATTCGGCCTCGACTCCGGCAGCATCGGGAGCTACGCCGGTGACGACCCGAGCATCCTGACCTTCATCGGTGCAGGCGACGACGTGGCGAGCGGCCTCGGTCTTCCGACCGACTTCGCTGTCCAGATCGTGAGCCAGGTCGGCAACTACAAGGAAATCTACGACGCACACATCACGCCGATCGGCCTCAGCCTCGAAGGCTCGCCGAACAACATCTGGACCGATGGCGGTCTGATGTACGTGCCGCCGTTCCGCTGAACACCTGAACACCTGAGTCACCGGTTGCGGGGCCGGGTTCGCCACACCCTGAGCGGTGCAGCGGATCCGACCCGAACCGGGGCCACTCCTTCAACTTTTGTCAATCACTGATCCTGGGGGCTCGACGTGACGGACACCGTCTCCGTGTCGACGACACGACCACCGTTCTGGCGCAACGAGCGCGTCCTCCGTGTGCTCGCTCAGATCGCTGCCGTGCTCATCGTCGGCTTCACGATCCGCTGGCTCTTCACCAACCTCGTCGACAACTTGAATGCCATCGGCATCAGTACGAAGTTCGACTTCCTCGATTCGCCGGCCCGGTTCCCGGTGCGCGACTCCAGCTTCGATCCGGACTCGGACATCAAGGCGCTGCTCTGGCAGGGCGTCCGCAACACTGCCGCTGCCGCCTCGGTCGGCATCGTGCTCGCCCTGGTTCTCGGCACCCTGATCGGAGTCGGACGTCTGTCCAGCAACTGGATCGTCCGCAAGCTCGCAACGCTGTACGTCGAGACGCTGCGCAACATCCCGCCCCTCGTCATCATCATCTTCTTCGGGTTCGCACTCTTCACGTTCGGGCCGCTTCCTCTCTTCAACCCACAGAACCCGCCCGGTGAGATCAAGTTCCCGGGGACGGACTCGACACTGCTCATCTACAGCAAGTCGCGCCTCGGACTCCCCTCGATCGCCACCGACGACGGCGGCGGGCTGTTCTGGGTCCTGCTGCTGGTCGCGCTCATCGTCGCCGTCGGCGTGTGGGTGTGGCGGACGCGGGTCAACATCGCCACGGGCGAACCTCACCGCCGTGTCCTGTATTCGTTCCTCACGTTCGTTGCGCTCGGCGCTGTCATCTACTTCGCGCTCGGCGGCCCGGTCTCCCCTTCGTTCCCCGCAGTCTCCGAGAGTGGGCGACTGATCGAGGGCGGTATCGCGACCAACGACGGCTACGTCTCACTCACTCTCGCGCTGGCGTTCTACACCGCCAGTCACATCGCCGAGATCGTCCGCGGCTCGATCCTGGCAGTCCCCAAGGGGCAGAACGAGGCAGCGAACGCGCTGGCGTTGAACGGTTTCCAGCGCTACCGGTTCGTCGTCCTGCCGCAGGCTGCACGGATTGCCCTGCCGCCGATCATCAACCAGTTCCTGAACCTGACCAAGAACACGTCGCTCGCTGTTGCCGTGGCGTATCCGGACGTCACCTCCCTCGTCGGGACGGCGATCGGCAACGACCAGCCCGCACCACAGATGATCCTGCTCCTGATGGGCATCTACCTGGCGTTCTCACTGTGCATTTCGTTGGTGCTCAACATCGTCAATCGTCGATTCCAGATCGCGGGGAGGTGACCAGCAATGTCTGAAGTCACAGTCAGTGGATACGACGGCCCCGGCGGACCGGCCGTGGAACACGCACTCGCCGAAGCCGGCGCGCCGCGCCACGGGGAACAATCACCCGTGGAATGGATGAAGTCGAATCTGTTCAGCAGTGTGTTCAACTCGATCATCACCGTGGTGTTCGGCGTCATCGGCATCTACTTGACCTACCGCTCAGCGCTGTTCGTGTTCTCCACGGCCAGGTGGGAGCCGGTCCGAGCGAACCTCGAACTCTTCATGATGGGCCTGTTCCCTCGAAGCGAACGGACTCGCATCGTCGTCCAGATGCTGTTGATGAGCGGATCGCTCGGTGCGCTCATCGGTTGGCTCCGCCAACGACGCCTGCGTACCGCTGAACTGGCCGGCCTCGCGGTGCCGACGACGTCACCGAGGGAGATCGGGGCCACCTACTGGGCCATTGCGATCTTCGTCGGCTTCTCGATGGTCGTCGGTGTGCGGTCACCGGGCCCGTGGCTCCTGCTGCTCGGCTGCGCGCTCGGAGCGACCGCCGCGTTCGTCGCCACCATGCGACTCGACTCCCTGATCGCAAAGGTGGTCATCGCCGCTCCACTCGTCATCGCAGGCGGCGTCCTGTCGTTCGTCCAGGACCTCGACAACCAGGGGGCGTACACCATTGCGGTCGTCGGCTGCCTTGGACTCGCAGCGATCGTGTTCGCACGACGCCCTTCGGTCACCCTGTCGGTCGGCCTGCTCTTCGGCGTGACGTCGTTCCAGGCGCTCAGCGGCACCGCCGGACTGTCGTGGCTGTACCTCACCGCAGCACTTCTGCCTGCAGCCTTCGACCTGATCACCTCGATCGCCGAACGCCTGCCGGCGGCGGCGGGTTGGGTCGGCTCCACACTCTTCGCCGCCGCCGGCGCACTCCTCATCTCGTTGTCCGGCGTCGGACTCATCCCCCTTGCAGCCTTGGCACTCGCCGTCTACGGTGCGCTGGCGGCGTTCCGCGGCGAGGCGGGCCCCGGTCTTCGCCTCGGCGCCATTGCTGTGATCGGCGTCGCCACCTGGCAACTCGGGCGACTGGTCGACCTGCAGGGTCTGGACTGGAAGGACTGGGGCGGCCTCCACCTCAACCTGATCGTCGCTGCAGCCACGACCGTCATGGCGTTCCCGATCGGGCTCCTGCTCGCGCTCGGTCGTCGCTCGTCGTTGCCCGTTCTGCGATGGATGTGCACGACCTACATCGAGATCATCCGAGGCGTCCCGCTCATCACGCTGTTGTTCATGGCCCAGTTCTTCGTCGGCTACTTCCTCAACGGCAACAATCTCCCGCTCCTCACGAAGGCGACGATCGTGTTCACGATGTTCTCCTCGGCATACGTCGCCGAGATCGTGCGCGGTGGCCTGCAGTCCGTCGACAAGGGCCAGACCGAAGCTGGCCAGGCCATGGGCATGTCGCCGGCTGCGATCACTCGACTGCTGGTGCTCCCCCAGGCACTGAAGAACGTGATTCCCGCGATGGTGGGCCAGTTCATCTCGCTCTTCAAGGACACGAGCCTCTTGTTCGTCATCGGCATCCCAGAGTTCCTCGGCATCCGCGGCATCGTGCACGCACAGGCCGAGTTCCGAGGGTTCGGCATCGCCGAGACGCTCGTCTTCGTCGCTTTCGGCTTCTGGGCGTTCTCGTTCACCATGTCGCGAGAATCCCAGCGACTCGAGCGTCGACTCGACACCGGGAACCGCTGATGCACATGTCGCTGCCCAGCTCACTGTCCACCTCACAGCCAACCTCTCTCGCACCCGCCACCACTGCCCCTCGGACCACCACGGAGTACACGTCATGACCGACAACAGCCCGGCACCACAGCAGGTCTTCGCCGACGCCACCCAGATGATGGGCAAGTCGAGCGATGTGATGATCGAAGTCACCGGCGTCGACAAGTTCTTCGGTGACTTCCAGGCACTGCACGGCATCAACATGAAGGTCGGCAAGCAGGAAGTGGTCGTCGTCATCGGGCCGTCCGGCTCCGGCAAGTCGACCCTGATCCGATGCATCAATCGCCTCGAGAAGCACGACCGCGGCAAGATCGTCGTCGACGGCGTCGAACTCGGCGACGACATCCGCAACATCCAGGAGATCCGACGTGAGACCGGCATGGTCTTCCAGAGCTTCAACCTGTTCCCGCACCTCACCGTGCTCGACAACATCACCCTCGCTCCTCGGCAGGTTCGCAAGATCCCGAAGGCCGAGGCCGAAGCAACGGCGATGGAACTGCTCGAACGGGTCAAGATCCCCGACCAGGCCCGCAAGTTCCCGGGCCAGTTGTCCGGTGGCCAGCAGCAACGTGTCGCCATCGCCCGTTCGCTGGCGATGGCACCGAAGGTCATGCTGTTCGACGAGCCGACGTCGGCACTCGACCCCGAGATGATCAAGGAAGTCCTCGACACGATGCAGGACCTCGCCAACGAGGGCATGACGATGATCTGCGTCACCCACGAGATGGGCTTCGCCCGTGAGGTCGCTGACCGCGTGGTCTTCATGGCCGACGGTCAAGTCGTCGAAGTCGGCACGCCCGAACACTTCTTCGAGAACCCCCAGGAAGAGCGCACCCAGCTCTTCTTGAGCCAGATCCTGTAGCCGCCAACGGACCATCGGGGCCAGGCACAGACGGGACTTCGACGACCATCGGGGCCACGACCATCGGGGCCAGGCACAGACGGGACTTCGGACCGAGCACGCACGCCGGGGAGTCCTCCCCTTTGGCAGATCGCCACGGAGTCGTAGGTTGGCGACATGGCTTTCGCTCCGGCCCCGTCCAGGTTCATGCGCCACGCACTCGCCGCCGGAGCGATCATCGCTTCCGTTTCCTGCACCGGATCGGGCACCCCGGGTTCTGCTTCCCAAACCACCGGGACGATCCCGACGACCTCACTCGTCGCTCTGCCGACAACAGCCGACGACGGAGCATCACCCCGGAGCACCGTTGCCTCGACGACCAGCACGTCCACCGTCCTCCTGCCCGAAACGGGTTCCATCACGGTCGCGGCGTTGGCTTCAGCGGCCGAACCCGGCCAGCTCGACCAGGCCGCAGACCTCCTGGTACTCGGCGGCAACACCCCGGTGGTGCTGATTGCCGGCTCGTCGTCAACAGGCCCCGGATCTCCGCTACACGCTGTGGTCTACGGTTTCGACAGCACTGAAGAATGGCTCGACACGGTGTCACTCGACGATGCCGGAGCCATCGAATCACGGCTGTACGGCATCGACGCCACCGGAGACGCCGTGGCGGTCACGGGCGTGGTCGTCGGTGCCGATGGTGTCCCCCGGGCCGCTCTGTGGAGGTCCGCCGACCGAGGAGTCACGTTCGGGTCCGCCGAGTTCATCGTCGAAGGTCCCGGGTTCGGCGTCGACGTGGTCTTCGTCGACGGCAGCCTCACGGTCATTCTGCGTCGGCCCCGACCCGGCCAGGTCGGCTCCTACGAACTCGCGACAGCTCTCGACGGACCCGACGGTTGGACGATCACCCCGCTCCCGACGGCCGGAACCGATCCGCTCGTCTCGGGTGTGGTCGCCTCGGGGCCGACGATGATCATCGCCGGTTCGTCCGATCGAGGCGACCGCACCCTCGGCACGGTGTGGTTGTCGACCGACGACGCCGGCAGCTTCGTCGAAGCTGACGACGCTGTTCTTGCCGCGCGGACCAACATCGGCGCTCCGGTCGTGGGCGGTGACGGCTTCATCGCGACCGCGTCATCACCGAGCACCGAACCCACCGTTCTGGTCACTTCTGCCGACGGCTCGACGTGGAGAACGATCGACCTGTCGGTCACCGGGCTGAACAGTCGACCCAAGTCACTCAGTGACGCCGGTTCATTCGGTCTCGCACCGATCGACAACGGCTACGCAGTCGGACTCAAAGATCTTCTCGCGTCGGTCGCCACCGTCGATCAAGGGGGACGCGGGCAATCCGACTTCGCGGGCATCCCCGATGACGATCTCTTCATCGCCTCTTCACCGTTCGTGTTCGCAGGCGGCTTGTTCTCATTGTCGACGAGTCGGTCCACGTTCCGCATCGTCGAGCAGGTCGACAACCTGCCGTGGATACCACTCGCGCCGCCGCCTGGCGCCGGCTCGGGCCCGATTGCCGACACCGCTCGACTGCATCCGACATCTGCTGGGCCACGGGCGCTGAGCACCAGCTTTCCGCACGTGACCAGGGGATTCGACGGCTCCGTCCGCTGGACGCCAGAACGACGGTGGAACAGTGTCGCCGGAGGATCGTGGGTCGCGTCAGGCGACGACTTCCCTGACGACACCTCGTTGGTCAGCGCCAACGGCACCGTCGAGCTTGCCGTGCTTCGCGGCGCCGACGACCCTGCCGATGACGGCAACGACGGGTCCTCGGGCGGGACGAGCGCGGCCTACCGGCCGATCGGCGACTCCGAGTGGACCGTGCCGGAGCTCATCCTGTCCGGACCCGGCGGCGACGCCCTGGTCGATGTCACCCCGACCGCGACAGGGTTCATCGGGGTGGGCTACCACGACGTACGCGACGCCTCCGGCGTGGAGTCGTGGAGCCCCGTCGCCATCGAATATGTCGATCAGGCCTGGGCCGAACAGCAGATCGACCTCGACCTCGGTGACCGCGCCGATCTGTCACGCGTGGTGGTGTCCGAGTCCGGGGTTGTCGTGGCCAGCGGGGAGGTCGAACAGAACGGTGTACAACTGCCACTCCTGCTCACACGCGACGGCGTTGGGGCGTGGGATCACGCCGGCATCGACATCGCACCCATCGATGTGCAGATCTACGACCTCGCAGCGGGTCCCGAAGGCATCACGGTGCTCACGCTCGAAGGCGACGATTGGTTCCGACACCGGACGCTCGACGGGTCGACCTTCACCAAGCAACTCATGTCGTTCGACATCCCGCTCGACAGCTTCCCGGAGTTCGTGGCCGAAGTCGGCGGCCGCACGGTCGTCGTGGGGACCATCTGGACCCTCGGCGTGAGCGCCCTCACGGTCTGGGAGGTCGCCGGCGACGGGTCAACCACGCCGATCGAGCTGGACACGACTCCGTTCGGCCTCGACTTGAGCGTCGAGGATGTCCTCGTCGATGACAATGTCCTGCTCGTGTCCGGTGTCGCTGATGCCGAGAACCGCGTGTGGACGATCCAGCTCCCCGGGTAGATCCTCGAACGACTCTGTCGCTGGTTGGCCCGACCGTGCGAGCTCAGTCAACTGGCTTCGCCCAGCGAGCGGACTGCAGCAGTACGCCGGCGAGCACCAGAAGCGCCATGCCCGTTGCGGCCCCGCCGATGTTGCCGATCGACCAGAGCTTGAGCGATGCCGACACCAGCGCTGCGAGCCCGAACACCGACGCCGCCGGTCCGTTCCAACGGACCTGGGGTGCAAACAGTGCCCGCTGTTCGATCCTGGAGACGACTGCCACGATCGGGAGGAGCAGCACGATGGCGAGGGCGATGACTGGCACCTTCTGGCTCCACCAGTCGGTGCTGCCGATCGGGGCGCTCGGCAGCCAGCCGAAGGCGTAGAACACCGCACTTGCAGCGACCATCGCCGTGAAGTGCCACAGGTAGACCGACATCGACACGGCGTTGCCTGCCACGACTGCCCGCCATGCCCCGGGACTCCGGGTGAGAAATGCTGTCACTGCTGGAGCGGCTGCGATGGCGGTGGCGCTGAACGCAGTGCCGAACACGACGAGGGCGAGCGACGGCGGATGCGTCGGCGAGAACGGGACACCGGAGACGTGGATCATCGTCACCGGCCACGGGCCGAAGGCGACCAAGCACACCGCTGCTGACCAGAGTCCGGCCGCCCACGCCAGCATCCGGCGACCCGTCGGCAGGAGTCCGTCACGCCACATGAAGCCGCCGACCTGGAAGAGCATCCAACCAAGCACCCAGTTGAGGTGTTCGACAAGGGGCACGCCGGCGATGTGCAGCACCTCGATGGCCGCGAACGCTCCCAGCAGCAAGGCGACTGTGCGGCTCCGGTTCGCACGCAGTGCCCGGAACACCGTCGGTGCGAAGGCTGTGTCGATCGTGTAGTTGGCGAGGAACCAGAGCGGGATCGCTGCGCCGACGGCACCTGCTGCGACGATGCCACCGGCGCCGGTAGCTGTACCGATGCCGAGCAGGACGAGCCACGTCGCAGCCAGGGCAACTGTCGGCGCCACCATGCGGCGCATCCTGCCGACGACCCAGTCCCGGTCACGCGCGTTCCGGCGCCAGTGGGCGTCGAGCGACATCGCCGACGCGAAGCCGCCGACCACGAAGAACAGCGGCATCACCTGGAAGATCCAGGTCAGCCACGACAACTCCGGTGCCACCTCGAGTGCGTTGCGGGCGACGAGTTCGCCGTTGGCGTCGGTGCCAATCGCGATCACGAGCCAGTGTCCGAACGCCACAGCCAGCATGGCGATCGCCCGGTAGGCGTCGACGGCACGATTGCGATCGGTCTTGGCTGCGCCGACGAGGTCGCTGAGCGACGCCGAGACGGGTGCAGCCGGTGTGGTCGGGGAAATCGTTGCGGCGGTGGCCTGTGTCATGGCCCCATTCACTCAGAAACCCCTGGTCAGCACCATCCGGCCAATCCCCCAGGGCGGCCTGGGGTTCCCGCAGGTGGAACTCGCTTGCGGGTCGATGCTTCAGACACGGTCATGCCGTTCGTGCCCTCAAACGGTGTCGGTCGTCAGTGGGGCTGCGAACTCGCCCAGGCGGTGGCGAGCTTCTCGTACCGGCCTCCGAGAGCAAGGAGTTCGTCGTGGCTGCCGAGTTCGACCATGTGGCCGGCGTCGATCACCGCGATGCGGTCGGCACGCCGGATCGTCGAGAGGCGGTGGGCCACGATGATGGTGGTACGGCCGCTCATCAACGACTCAAGGGCGTGCTCGACGATCGCTTCGGTGCCCGGATCCAGGTTGCTCGTTGCCTCGTCGAGGACCAGCACGGCCGGGTCGACCAGTGCAGCGCGCGCCAACGAGACGAGCTGCCGCTCCCCTGCCGACAGTCGAGATCCGCGCTCACGAACTTCGGTGTGGATGCCGTCTTCGAACTGCTCGAATCGTTCGAGTGCCCCGATGGCGGCGAGGGCATCGCGCACCTCGGCGTCGGTCGCAGCAACCCGTGCGACGCGCACGTTGTCGGCAATCGTGCCACCGAACAGGTAGCCCTCCTGCGGCACCACCACCACCCGCTCACGCAGCGAGGCAAGCGTCGCGTCGCGCAGGTCGATGCCCCCGAAGGTGATTGTTCCGTCGGTCGGGTCGTACAACCGGGCCATCAGCTTGGCGAGGGTCGATTTGCCTGACCCCGTGGAGCCGACGACGGCGAGCCGCTCACCGTCTGCCACCGTGATCGTCACGTCGTCGAGCACGCGTGCCTCGGTCTGCGGGTACCGGAAGCCGACGGCCGACACCGCCACTGCTCCGACCGCCGGAAGCTCATATTCGCCGTCGAGCAGGTCGGGCGTGGTGTCCAGGATGCCGAACAGCTTGCTGAGCGACGCCGCAGACGACTGCACCGTGTTGTAGAGCTGGCTGAGCTGCTGGACTGGTTCGAAGAGCTGCGACAGCAGGAGCACGACGGCGATCACCGTGCCGATGGAGACGTCGCCGCGGTCGTACAACCATCCGCCGATCCCGATCGCCAGTGCCGAAGCGATGACACCCGCCGCCTCGACGAGCCCGAAGAACCAGGTCGAGACACGCAGGCTGTGGATGTGGGAGTCGTACAGCCCACGGTTCGACACCTCGAAGCGGCGAATCTGCTCGGGCTCACGGGCGTAGGCCTGGATGACCCGGACGCCGGCGATGCCTTCCTGCAGGGTCGACAGGTTCTGCCCGACCTGTTCGCGCACGTCGAGGTACGCCCGGTTCGAGTCGCGCTGGAACTTGCGCGAGGCGATGATCAGCACCGGCATCACGAGGAGCGCCACGATCGTGAGCTGCCAGCTGAGGACGAGTAGCAGGATGAAGGAGAAGGTGATCAGTAGCCCTGCACCGACGAACTGCAGCAGCCCCCACTGCACGAGTTCGGCCATCGACTCGATGTCGGCGGTCATCCGGGCGACGAGCACGCCGGACTTGTTGCGGTCGAAGAAGGCCAACGACTGCTTCTGCATGTGACCGAACACTCGGATCCGCAGCAGCCGAAGGAACCCCTCACCGGCTCGGTTGATGAACACGTACTGCTGGCGGGACGCCAGGTAGGCAGCGGCCACAACGACGATGTACATGATCACGGCATTGCGGACGACGTCACGATCGAGTCGACGGATGCCACTGTCGATGCCGTATCTGACGATGACCGGTCCGAGCAGCAGCCCGAGGGTCGTGATCGCCGAGAACCCGATCGCGGCGAACACGGTGCGCTTGAACGGCGCGGCCATCCGTGCAGCCCGCCGGATGACCTGCTTTGCCTCATCGGCGTCGAGGCGGTCGTCCTCGTCGATCGCGTTCATCGCCCACATCAGCTCGTCACACCCTTTCCGCTTGCCACGCCGCCCGGTCGACCATCGGCGTCGTCCGCTCCGTCGTCGTCGGGGCGATCCATGGCGGCGAGCACATCGCGATATCGCTGATCCGTCGCGAGGAGTTCGTCGTGCGTGCCGACAGCGATCACCCGGCCCTCGTCGAGGAGCGCAACGCGGTCAGCCAGCGCGATGGTTCCCGGGCGGTGGGCGATCACGATCGTGGTGCGGCCGTCCATCACGGTCGACATCGCCGAGCGGATCTCGTGTTCCTTGGACGGGTCGACCGCTGACGTGGCGTCGTCCAACACGAGTACTCGCGGGTCGGCAAGGATCGCCCGAGCGATGGCGATGCGCTGGCGTTGCCCGCCGGAGAGCGAGTAACCCCGTTCGCCCAACCGAGTCTCGTACGCGTCCGGCAACCCCATGATGAAGTCGTGGGCGCCGGCGAGCTGTGCTGCACGTTCGACGGTCTCCTGATCGGCATCCGGGTGCGCGAATGCGATGTTCGCGCTCACCGAATCGTGGAAGAGCAAGGTGTCTTCGAACACGATCCCGACCGCTCGCCGAAGGTCGTGCACAGCGAGGTCACGCACATCGACACCGTCGATCATGATCACGCCGGCATTCACGTCGTAGAAGCGGATCAACAACCGCGCCACCGTCGACTTGCCCGACCCGGTGCCGCCGACGAGTGCGATCGACTCCCCGGCAGGCAGATCCAGCTCGAAACCGGTCAGGACCGGCAGATCGGCTGCGTAGCCGAAGTCGACGCCACTGAACCGAACCGCTCCGACGCCCGCGCCCCCGGCGCCGTGCACGGGCAATTGTGTCGGCATCTTCGGGTCGGTCACGAGCGGCACGGTGTCGAGCACTTCGTTGACGCGCTCGATTGCCGCGGCGGCGCGCTGCCCCCATGCGATCGCCATGCCCAACATCCGGAGGGGCGCAACGAGCAGTGCGACGTAGAGGTTGAACGTGACGAGGTCACCGACGTCCAGGTCGCCGTCGATGACTTGCATGCCCCCGACTCCCAGCACGGCGATCAGGCCGATCTGGGGAAGGAGTTCGATGGCTGGGAGGAACTTGGCCCGGATGCGAGCGGCCTCGATGGAGACACGCCGGATGTCATCGGCCTCCTTTTCGAGTTTCGCGGCCTGGACCTGTTCGGCACCGAAGCCCTTGACGACTCGGATGCCGCCGATCGATTCCTCGACGACGGTGGCGAGTTCGGCCTGTTCGGCCTGTACCGCCTGGACCGCTGGGTGGATCGAATGCGAGAACCGACGCCCGGCCCAGTTGACGAACGGCAACGGCGCCAGCGCGACCATGGCGAGGACCGGGTTGGAGATGAACAGGATCACGGTGACCACGATGATCATCGCGAGGTTCGATGCGGTGATCGGGATCATGACGACGAACTGCTGGATCTGCTGCAGGTCGCTCGACGAGCGACTCATCAGCTGGCCGGTCTGGGATCGGTCGTGGTACCCGACGTGCAGCGACATGATGTGGCCGAACAGACGCTCGCGCAGTTTCGTCTCGGTCCACCGCGCTTCGCGGAACGCGTAGAACCTCCGGAAAGCCGTGAAAGAGCCCGTGATCAGGCCGGCAACAGCGACCAGACCTGCCCAGAACCACACGTTGTCGTCGCCTTCGATCCCCCGGTCGATGCCGAGCCCGACCAGTTGGGGGACGGCGACTTTGCCGGCCATCCAGGCGAGCCCGATGAGCGTGCCGATGATCAGGTTTCGGCGCTGCTCGGCGAGCGTGGCGCGCAGCAACGCCCAGCGATCGCCCGACCGGTCTGCCGTGTTGGTCGTGGCAGTGGGCACTGCGCGGCTCAGAGTGCTGACTCGTTCAGCTCAGCAGCTCGGTGACGCGCCCTTTGGGGCGGCCGATGATCGCCACGGTGTCAGTGACGACGATGGGGCGCTGCAGCAGTTGCTTGTGCTTGACCAGGATGTCGACGATCTGGTCGTCGGTGGCCACGTCGTCGTCGGTCAGTCCGAGCTTCTTGAACTTGCTGTCGCGACGAACGAGATCGGTGGCCGGATCCTCGAGCTTGGCGATGATTCCACGGATCTCGTCGGCATCCGGCGGGTTGTGGATGTAGTTCACGGTCTCGAAATCGACACCCAGTTCCTCTGCAATGCGCACGGCATTCACCGATGAGTTTCAATGCTGGTTGTGGTAGATGCGAATGTCAGCCATGTGATGCAGACTAGGACGCGACACGTCCCCGGTCAGCATTGGTTCAGGAGAGCCGAGTCCAGGCACTCCGTCGGTGTTCAGTCGCTTGGTGCATGCAGGGGCGAGTCGAGAATGACTTCGTCGATCACGCCGGTGGTCACGTCGTAGACGAAGCCACGCATGTTGGTCGCGTCGACGAACGGCGAGATGTGAAGTCGCTGCATCGATTGACGGACGTCGGCATACGGGTCGACGAAGGACTCGACTGCCCACCACGGCTTGACGCCGAGTTCGGACTCGAGGTCGTTGCGGAAGCCGTCGTCGGTGACCTTCTGCAGCCCGCAGTCCGTGTGGTGCACGAGCACGACTTCGCGTGTACCCAGCGCACGTTGGCTGAGGCACAGCGACCGGATGACATCGTCGGAGACGATGCCGCCTGCATTGCGGATGATGTGCGCCTCACCGTTCTGGAGACCCAAGAGTTTGAACGTGTCCATCCGTGAATCCATGCACGCCACGACGGCCATCCTGCGCATTGGGGAAACTTGGAGGTCGTGGTCTGAAAAGGTCGCTGCGAACTCGGCGTTCAGTTCGATGAGTTCATCGGTCGAGGGGGTGAAGTCGCTCATGGCGGCGAGGGTAGCCCTCAACGCCACGATCACCGAACACGTGCTCGGTCACGACCACGACAGGCGCAGCCAACTCTGTCACAACGGAGTTCTATGGTGGCCTCACCGACTTCCCCTCCTGCACGAACCGTCACGTCGCCCGCTCTGGGCGGCACCAGGAGGCCACCATGTCCGACAGCTCAGCATTCGATTCCGCGTTTCCGTCCGCCTTTCCGAGGTCGGCGTTCGGCCGCTCCCCCATCCGTCCGATTCCTCGAGCTCACCGCGACCCTCTACGGAACTCGGCCGATGCGCTGTTGCTCGTCATGCTGTTGCTCAGCCCTGAGGCCGTGGACGAAACCATGGTGCTCGTCCTCGACGACGCTCGATGCGGGATCGCCGTCCTCCGAGTCACCGGGACGGGTGATCCCGACACGCTGCTCGGTGTCGTCGACTCCGTGACCGAAGCGAGCCGAACGTCATCCGAGGCCGCCGGCCTCATCCTCGTGAGCACCAGGGCGAGCAGCGCGATCAGCATCGACGACCTCGCCCGCTGGCACGAAGCCGACGAGTCCTGCATCGACGCCGATCTCGACCTCGTCGAGTGGTTCGTGGTCGGCGACAGCGTGTCGTGTCCTCGCGAACTGTGCGGCGTGGCACCTCGGTGGGCTGGGTGACGCGATGGCCGGATGCCAAGACGGCGTGACTGGCGTGATGCGTGGCGGCTGCGCAACGAAGGAGTCGAGCGTTCAGCCACCGTCCTCGGCGGCGAGTGCAGCGGTGCGCGATCGGCGTTCGCTGGGAGACAACCGGAGGCCCGCGTCGCGAAGGCGGCGGAGCAGTTCGCGGCTCTCGACTTCGGTGGCCCCGGCCTCCACCATCTTCAGTCGAGAGGACTGCGGGATGTCGTAGTGATCGCCTTGGAAGCCGCTGCGTGGGATTCCGACAGCGTCGGCGAAGCGGTGGAGTTCGTCGTAGGACTCATCGCTCACGAGATGACACCACTTCTCGCCCCGGTGCCACCATCGTGCTTCGTCGATCAGGATGGTCACAGGGCGCAGCCTGCCAGACTGTGGCCGTGAACTCCCGAGCGACGTCCGGTTCCGACAAGCATGGCGACAGGAACAAGCGTCACGGCGCCAGCCGCGGCGGCGCGTCTGCCCAGGAGTCGTCGGACGAGTTGGATGATCACGTGCCCGGACCGGCCGAGATCGCGTGGACGACCCATGTCAGCGCGCAGACTGTGCTGTTCGAACGACTGGCGAGTCGGCACCGTGAACGCCAGCGTCGGTACCACCGACTCGAACACGTCGAAGCCGTCCTCGGTCACGTGGCCGAACTCTCGGCGACGGAGACCGTCGCCGACCTCGGTGTCGTCGTCGCTGCGGCGCTCTATCACGATGCCGTCTACGAGCCTCAACATCCAGCCAACGAACGGGCGAGTGCCCGACTCGCGCGACGGGACCTCGCCGAACTCGGCTGGTCGTCGGACCGGGCCGACCGGGTCGCAGAGATGATCGAGGGCACCAAGACGCATCTCGACCCGAGTGATGTCGACACAGCGGTGCTCTTCGATGCCGACCTGGCCATCCTCGGAGCCGATTCCGACCGCTACCGGGTCTACGTCGACAAGGTCCGCGACGAATACGGGCACTTCGACGACGCCGAGTGGCGGTCCGGACGTGCCGCCGTGCTGGCCGGGTTCCTCGAACGGCCGCAGATCTACGCCACGGTCAGCGGGCGCGACCGGTGGGAGGCAGCGGCGCGCAGCAACATCACTGCTGAACTGGCGACGTCGAGCCCCTGATGCTCCTCGGAGCGGTCACCGACTCGATCCGCTGCGACACCGCCGTCTGAGGTACCGGGACGTCCGAGACGGCGGTGCCGGGGGCATCGGACAACGGAACGCCGATCAGTGGCACGGCATCATCGACGTGGGGAACACCGGCTTCGATCTCGTCCTGGGTGGACCGCTCCGCAACCCAGTACATCACGATCGAGAGGGTGGCGAGCGCACCCATCAGCGCCATCGCCTGACGTCGGCCCGCGACCTCGGCCAGTAAGCCCAGCGGCAGTGCAGCGATGCCGAACCCGGCAAAGCTCAGCTGGAGCAGCGACTGCACACGCCCCTGGTGCGATGGTTCGGTCAAGTTCAACGCGATGGCGTTGGACAGCGACTGGTAGCCCGTTGTTCCGCCGCCGATGATCACCACGACCAGGACGGCGATCCAGAAGGTCGGCGAGACGGCGAGGGCAGCGACGCCACCAGCGAAGATCGCCCCGGTGACGCACATGACGCGCCAACGTCCCGGTTCGTCTGCGCGCCCCGCCAACCAGAGTCCGACCCCGACGGCGCCCACCGATGCCGCCGAGCTGAGGAGACCGACCCAGCTGTCGTTGTCCAGCCCGAAGGTGTCCTTGACCAGGGCCGGGATGAACACCACGTAGTTGAAGCCGAACATGATGACGACGAAGGAACTGACGACGAGGCGCCGGAGGTGCGGCCGAGCCCACACGTAGCGAACGCCGTCGACGATCTCGGCGACCGGTCGGGCGGGTGCGAGGTCAGCGGCAGCGGCCACTTTGGGGAGGCGCAGGACGGCGAGGAACGACAGGAACGAGAATGTCCCTGCGACGAGGTAGGCGCCGCCAATACCGAAGAACGCGATCCCGGCGAGCGCACCGGCGAAGGACGGTGCGACCACCCGTGTGCCGTTCATGCTCAGCAAGGACAACGTGATGGCATTGCCCAACTGCTCACGACCGACGAGTTCGGTGGTGAAGGCGACGCGGGCCGGGCCGTAGAAACCGAACGCCGTGCCCTGGACCAGCCCAGCGGCGCACAACATCCAGAACTGTTCGTTGCCACTCACGACTGCGACACCCATCGCAATGGCCCCACCACTCAACGCGATCTGGCTCCAGAGCATCACCGTGCGCTTCGGGAGCCGGTCCGCTGCGACGCCGCCCAAGGGTGTGGCGATGAGCATGGTGCCACCGAACACCAGGTAGACGAGACCGATGGCGCCGTCACGACCGGTGAGGTCCCAGGCCAGGATGCCGCGTAGCAGGAACTGCATCTGCACGGCCATGAACGAGAAGGTTCCTGCCCACCAGAGTCGTCGGTAGTCAGGGATCTTCAGCGACGAGAACGACCCGCTCAGGCCGGCCTGCCCGCCGTTCTTCGCGCCGTTCTGCCCACCTTGCTGACCGGCGTTCCCATCGTTCGACACTCGGCCATGGTGCCCGATGACGGGTCACGCCAACCCACCGGCGCGATGTGCCATGTGTCAGCGGGGGGCGAGAGCGGGGTGTTCAGTTGCGGCGGCGCTTGACGCGGACGGGGATGGGAACCGGCGTCTGCTCGTCCTGCCGTTCCCCTGCGATCACCGCACCGGCGGCAGCAATGACCGCTGCAACCGTGACGACGATGGTGATCAACACGACGACCACCGTACCCCAACACGACGCGATTGTGATTCACTGACCTCATGACCGATCTCGAAACGATGCCGGCGTCCAGCACCGATCTCCTCACCGATGAACAGATCGAGACCGAGGAACCCACTGCAGCGCACATCGTGAAGGTGAAGCGCGGCGAGAACGCCCAGGCCGTTGTCCTCGAGGCGCGCGTCATGGGGACGCCGGTCGAGGCACTGTGCGGATTCACGTGGGTGCCGTCACGTGATCCGAAGCAACTGCCGGTGTGTGAGGAGTGCAAGGCGATGTACGGCCTCTACAAGGACTTCAACGACGGACTGCGCGATACGCCCGGTGACTGAGGCTGTCGGAACGGAGGGTCTCCGCATCCGTCAGGCTGTGCGGGCACTGCTGGTCACTCCCCTGTCCGAGGTGCTGCTGGTTCGCTTCGAGTTCCCGACACGGCAGGTGTGGGCCCTTCCCGGCGGCGGTATCGACCCGGGCGAAGACCACCTCACTGCGCTGCACCGCGAACTCCAAGAAGAGACCGGTCTCACGAACAGCGAGATCGGCCCGCACATCTGGACTCGTGAGCACGTCGTACCGTTCGTCGACGGCACCTATGACGGCCAACGTGACCAGATCCACCTCGTCCGCACCGACCGGTTCGATCCCGACCCGGCGATCGGTTGGGCGCAGATGCGTGCCGAACGCGTCCACGAGATGCGCTGGTGGACCTTCGACGAGATCACATCCCAGGGCGCCCGGCACGCTGCCGGCGAGCACGGCATCGTCGGGTTCGCTCCGGTCGCACTCCCCTCGTTGCTCGCCGACTTCGTCGACCGCGGCGTACCGGCCAGCCCGGTCAGCACCGGTATCTAGCACCGTCCGCTGAACGGACTTCGGCTTGGGATCGAACCTATGGTTTGATGATGCCACGCCGTGCCGATCTCGACGATGTCACTGCCCTGCTTCCGTTGATCCGAGACTTCTATGGAGTCGATCGTCACACATACGACGAGTCCCGCGTGGTGAGTGCACTCGAACCGCTCTTGGCGGATGACGAATTCGGCCAGGTCTGGGTTGCAGAGAAGTCCGGACAGTTGCTCGGCTATGCGGTGATGACGTGGAGCTACTCGCTCGAATCGGGCGGACGCGAGTGCATCCTGGATGAGATCTACGTGACGTCACCGTCGTCCGGAATCGGTGCAGGGCTGCTGCAGTCAGCGCTTGACGGTGCCCGGTCATACGGAGCGAATGCGGTCTTCCTCGAGACGGAGGCACACAACAGCCGCGCCCGCGGGTTCTATCGACGGTTCGGCTTCGAGATCGAGGATTCGGTGTGGATGAGACGAGATCTCGAGGCTCCCCCAGACCCGCTCGAGCCACACGATTGGACGAACCAGTGAAGAATCGCACGTCCTGGCGAGGTCAGTCGGTCGAGCGCTGCGACAGGCACATCACCAAGCACTCGTCATCACCGAACCGGCGAACTCCGACGCGCTCGAAGCCGAGCCGTTCGTAGAACGCAATCGCCCGAAGGTTGTCGACGGCAGGATCGATCACCACCATCTCCGCGCCGTGCCGACCGAAGACCCGCCTCAGTGCCGCCTTCATCGCCTTCGCACCGAGCCCGCGACCCCGATCCTCGGGCGATCCGATCCAGATGTCGAGCGCCCACGCCCCCGGTTCGATGGCTCCCCAATAGTGCGACTCCTCGTGGTGCGCGTCGGTGAGTTGCAGGAATCCGATCGGCTTCCCGGCCTCTTCGACGATGAACAGCTCACGCCACGGCACATCTCGGACGAGCTCGGTGCTCCAGTCGTACCAGTCGGCGCCAGGCCCACCAAGCGCGGTCCTCACATCAGCGTCGTCATCCCACCGAACGAGCAAGGCGACATCGTCGAACGTCATCGATCGCAACTCCACCACTCACCAAGAGTAGGCACGCCCCAGACGTGCGTTCGGCCGCCGGGGCCACCGACACAACACCTGCACGCAGCACGCAGCACGCAGCACGCAGCACGCAGCACGGATGTGATCTAACGGCCGTGATGGCTGGTGCGGATGATGCAGGTCTGTTGGGCAATGGCGAGGAGTTCGCCGGTCTGTGCCCAGATTCGTACCGAGCCGTGACCGATCGAGTGTTGGAACGACTCCGGGATGATCTCGACCAGCGCCCACTCGGTGTCGACACCGGTCTGAACGACGCGCAGCGTGTTGTCGATGCTCGTGCCGCCCAGCGGACGTCCGAGCGCGATGCAGATGCCAAGCGGCACGATGTCGGCGATGAAGGCGAGGCTGGCTGCTGTCCGGAGTGACTGGCCTGCCACCCGACTCCACATCGCGATCGGCCCGGGCTCGGGCTGCTGCTCGTCGGTGAAGTCGAACGTGCCCATGGCGACACGCCGAACGAGTGAGTCGAAGAACGATCGTGGTCGGTCCGTGATGGCGGCGAACGGCTCGACCAGTTCGGGGCAGTCCTCCGGTGGCGGCACGACGGGCATCGTCATGAACGACTGCCGGTCGGCGTCGGGTCGGCTCGTGTGTGCGCACAGCGAGGACAGCATCAGTTCGCCGTCGACCGACGCGTCGACGTGGACCTGCGAGGTCGCCCGTCCGGCCACCGGCGTCGCGACGTCGAGATCGACGACGCTGCCCGGGCTCGTGTTGGTGAGGAATTGGGTGGTGATCCACATCAACGGTCGCCCGGTGACGAGTTCGGCTGCCTCGATCGACGCGGCGATGCCAGAGCCTCCGTAGAGGAAGTCGAACGGGGTCGACAGCTCGCGTGTCACCGGGAGCCGGAAGTGCGTGTCATCTCGTCCGGATTCGAGTCGGAGCAGGTCGAAGCGTTCGGTCACGGCGCAGACCGTTGCAGAGACCGGCTGTTCGAGACGAGTTGCAGCGCCGTCACTGCAGCCGACACCGCATCGACACCAGCAAGCGAGCAGGCGCCGGCGCCGCAGCGAGCGGTGTGCGAGGGTGGCGTCGTGAGAATCGTCGACTGCACCACCTTCGTCATCGGGAATCCGCCGCCGCACTTCGGGGGCAAGTACTTCATCGTCGTCAAACTGACCACCGACACCGGCGTCGTCGGGTACGGCGAGATCTATGTCGCCTCGGTCGGCCCGCACGCCGTCGCCGCGATGGTCGACGACATCGCCGATCGCCTGGTCATCGACGCCGACCCGCATCGCATCGAACTGCTGTGGCGACGGATCTACTCCAGCGGGTACGGGCTCCGCCCCGACCCGACCCTGGTCGGGATCACCAGCGGCATCGAGATGGCCTGCTGGGACATCGTCGGCAAGGACGCCGGCCTCCCGATCAGCGACCTCCTCGGTGGGCGAGTCCATGAACGGCTGCGGACCTACACGTACCTGTACCCCGCTCCCGGACGTCCGGACGTCTACACCGATCCGATGCAGGCCGCCGACCAAGCACTCTTCGAAGTCGGACGCGGGTTCAACGCCGTGAAGTTCGACCCGGCGGGGCCGTACACCGCCTTCGACGGACACCAGCCGAGCCTGGACGACATCGAGCGATCAGTGGCGATCACGAAGGCCATTCGCGACGCAGTGGGTGACCGCGCCGACCTGCTGTTCGGTACCCACGGACAGTTCACTGCGGCGGGAGCGATCAGGTTGGCCCGCCGCCTGGAGAAGTTCGACCCGCTCTGGTTCGAGGAGCCGACGCAGCCCGACCAACCCGAAGAAATGGCCCGTGTCGCCCGTCAGACCACCATTCCGGTGGCCACCGGTGAGCGCCTGACGACGATCTCGGAGTTCGCTGCACTCGCCCGGCATCAGGCCGCTGCGATCTGGCAGCCGAACCTCGGTCGATGCGGCGGCATCCTCGCAGCGAAGAAGATCGCCGCCATCGCCGAGGCGTCAGGCTGCCAGATCGCGCCGCACCTCTACTCAGGTCCGATTCTCGGTGCGGCGAACATCCAACTGGCAGCGACACTGCCGAACCTGTTGATCATCGAAGGCATCCAGGACTGGTCGGGCTTCCACGCCGACCTGCTGACCCGACCGATCGAATGGGCCGACGGCTACGTCGTCCCGTCTCGCGAACCGGGCCTCGGCACCGAACTGGACGAAGCGGTTGCGCTCGCCCACCCATACGTGCCGAATCCGGACGACAGCACCGACCTCCATCTGGGAATGGTCGACACGCCGGTCCGCTGACCGGTCAGTCTGTGCCTGGCACAGACTGACCGGTCCAGTGGTGAATCGGCTGACTCAGGGGGCCGGTGTGACCAGCGTGCGCTCGAGCGTGTGCACGACACCGAGATCGGCTGGCGCTTCGGTCTCGACGAGCTTCGCTCCACCGATCGTGATCGGCGACACCGTGGCATCGATGACTCGTTCCGGGCCGAAGTCGAACGTGATGGCAGTGAGCGCTGCGAGGTCCGTTTGCGTCAGGATCTCACCGGTCTTGACGTGGGCGAGCACGAAGTCTCGTGCGGCGGCCGGATCATTCAGATCCGGCGCATCGGCCCTGGCGAGCAGCGCTTCGATGGCGGCGTTGTTCGGCGCCACGACGGTGAAGGATCCATTCTGTGCTGCGAGTTGGTCGCGCAGTCCGGCGCGACCGATCAGATTCGCGAACGTCGACAGATCCGTGCGACCTTCGATGACCGAGATCACCGTCGTCTTCGGAGCCGCCGTGGTGGTCGTGGCGGCCGTCGGAGGCGTCGTGGGCGCCGGAGCGACCGTGGTCGGCGGCAGTGTGGTCGGCGCAACGGTCGACGTCGGAATCGTCGATGTCTCCGGTGGCAGTGTCGTCGATGTCTCCGGCAACAGCGTGGTCGTGGTCTCGGTGCTCGGGTCCCCGCTCAGGATCGGACAGCTGACCGAGTCTCCGGGTACGAACTCGGTACCAGCAGCGAAGGCGTAGCGAACCGTGCGCGACTCGGTGACGGGCTCGGACGAGACGACGGCATCGATGATGATGTTCGAAGTCTCGTCGCCACGGTCCAGCACACACTCGAAGCTCGCAGCGTCGAGCGTGGCGTTCGGCGGGAGCACTTCATCGATCGTGATGGTCGAGGTCCACGCTGCATCGTCGGCGGGCGCATTGATCGGGGCCCAGGCGAACTTCACGCTGCCGGTTGCATCGGTTGCACCGATGGCGGGCTGCGGGGCTTGCGCTCCGGCAGGAAGGATCCACCGATACTCGGCCGGACGTGCCGGCGGCCCGGTCACCGTTGCAGTCAACGACGTCGAGACAGCTTGTTCAGTGCGGGTGATCCGTGAGATGTCGAGTTGCACCGAGTCACTGACGTCGGTGGTCGCGAGGATGTCGTCGCCGTCGTCGGAATCATTTGCGAAGAGCAGGAAGCCGCCGATGCCGAGCAGGATCAGGGCACCGATGGCGAGACCAGCGAGCGGGCCCGGCTTGCGGTACCACGGCGGGTCGACAACGGAGTACTGGTCCACCGCCCCCGCACCGACGGGCACACCGACCGCAGCGGCAGGTGGCGCCCCGGGTCCCGGGGTGACGGGCAGGACCGTGGTCGGATCACTCGATGGGAGCGAGGGGTCAGCCGGCAGCGATGGGAGGCCGTCTGGATTGCCGTTGCTGGGCCCTGGAAGATCAGTCATCCACTTTGTGTACCACTTCGACGACGCTCTGTGTTGGCATCGCATCAGGCTTGACGGAACCTGAACGATCCGCTTCCGTCCAGATCTAGCGAAAGTCGCGGCTCGTCGTCTTGCCCGGCATCGGGAGCCGATCGAGCCGTTCGGCGACGATGTTGATCACCCCTTCGGAGCGCTCGAGGCGGCCGCGGATCACCATGGCCGGGGCCTCCCTGGCGACCTTGCGATACCGATTCCAGCACCCCTTCGACACGACGACGTTGATCAGCCCGGTCTCGTCTTCCAGGTTGAGGAAGGTGACTCCCTGTGCGGTCTGTGGCCGTTGTCGGTGCGTGACCACGCCGGCGACGTGGACCACCGAGCCCGGTTCGGGATCCCACAGTCGATCTGACGTGATGACGCCGAGCGCGTCGAGTTCCTGACGGACGAACTGCGTCGGATGCCCGTCCGGTGAGATGCCCGTGGCCCACAGATCGGCCACGGCCTCTTCGACCGGCGTCATCCCCGGAAGGCGCGGCGCGGCGTCGCCGGTGACGATGCCGGCCAGCCGCCCGGGACGGGACTGAACCGTTGCCCCGACCGTCCACATCGCCTCGCGTCGATCCAGCCCGAAGCACTCGCCGAACAACCCCGCAGTGGCCATGGCTTCGAGCTGTGGGAGCTGCAGGTCCGGGACGCGCCGCACCAGATCCTCGGTGTCGGTGAACGCTCCGCCCTGCTTGCGCTCTGCCTCGATGGCTTTTGCCAATTCGGTGCCGATACCTCGCACCGACCCGATCCCGAGCCGGACCGCCACCTCGCCGACCGATGTCTCGCCCGGTGTCGCTGTCGGTGCCCCGCCCGGTGGCGCTGTCGGTGCCTCGCCCGGTGGCGCTGTCGCAGTCGACGGGAAGGGTTCGAGCGTCGCGGCGGCCATCGATGCGTTGATGTCGGGGGTTCGCACGACCACCCCGTGCCGGCGGGCGTCGCGCACCAACGTGTGCGGTGACCAGAACCCCATCGGCTGGGCGTTGAGCAGCGCCGCGCAGAACGCTGCCGGCTCGTGGTACTTGATCCACGACGAGGCGTAGACCAGATAGGCGAAGCTCACCGAGTGCGACTCGGGGAAGCCGTAGTTCGCGAACGCCTTCATCTTGACGTACAACTCGTCGGCCACGTCGCCGACGATCCCGTTGGATTCCATCCCGGCGTACAGCCGGGCCTTGAGCTGCTCCATCCGGCGCGCCGAGCGTTTGGATCCCATGGCCTGACGCAATTCGTCGGACTCGGCCGGCGTGAACCCTGCGACGTCGATCGCCATCTGCATCAACTGTTCCTGGAACAGCGGGATGCCAAGCGTCTTGCCGAGGGAGTTCTCGAGCAGCGGGTGCAGATAGGTGACCTGTTCCTTGCCGTTGCGGCGGCGGATGTACGGATGGACCGAGCCACCCTGGATCGGGCCGGGCCGGATCAGTGCCACTTCGACCACCAGGTCGTAGAACCGGCGGGGCTTCAACCGAGGCAGGGTCGCCATCTGTGCACGCGATTCGATCTGGAACACGCCGACGGTGTCGGCTCGACAGAGCATGGCGTAGACATCGTCGTCCTGCGGGAGCGTGGCGATGTCGATCTCGTAGCCCCGGTGTTCGCGGACGAAGTCGACGGCGTAGTGCAACGCCGAGAGCATCCCGAGGCCGAGGAGGTCGAACTTGACCAGCCCGGTGGCGGCACAGTCGTCCTTGTCCCACTGGAGCACCGACCGCTTGTCCATCCGGCCCCACTCGACCGGACAGACCTCGATGACCGGGCGGTCGCAGATGACCATCCCTCCCGAGTGGATGCCCAGATGGCGAGGCGCGTCTTCGACTTCGAGCGCGAGGTCGAGGACCGCCTGCGGGATCGAACAGTCGGGTTGATCGGCGGTGACCTGCACTCCGCCCCATCCGTCGACCTGTTTCGCCCACGCGTCCTGCTGGCCAGGCTCGTAGCCCAGCGCCTTGGCCATGTCGCGTACCGCAGAGCGGGCCCGGTAGGTGATGACGTTCGCGACCTGGGCGGTGTGGTGTCGGCCGTACCGTTCGAAGACGTACTGGATGACCTCTTCACGCCGGTCGCTCTCGATGTCGATGTCGATGTCGGGCGGGCCGTCACGCTCGGGCGACAGGAACCGTTCGAACAGCAGCCCGAGTGACACCGCATCAGCCGCGGTGACCCCGATCGCGTAACACACCGCTGAATTGGCGGCACTCCCCCGCCCCTGGCAGAAGATGTCGGATCGTCGGCAGAACTCGACGAGATCCCAGACGACGAGGAAGTACCCGGCGAAGTCGAGTTGTTCGATCAGCGCCAACTCACGATCGATGGTCTGCCAGGCCCGGGCACGCAGCGACAGATCCTCGGAGGTGGTCGGACGTTCCCCGTACCGCCGCCGACCACCGGCCTCGACCACCTCCCGCAGGTACTCCATCTCACTCATCGGCTCACTCATCGGTTGCGTTACTTCGGGGTCGGGAGCCGAAGTAACTCCGTGCGTTACTTCGGGGTCGGGAGCCGAAGTGACTCCGTGCGTCTTCGGCGGGCACGGGAACGGAGGCAGCTTCGGCGCCACCAGCGCCAGATCGAATGCCGCCGCACGTCCGACCTCGGCGGCGCGCTCGACCGCCCCGGGGTATCTGGCGAAGCGTTGGAGTTGTTCGGCCCCGGATCGCAGATGCGCACCCGCAGCACCCGGCAGCCAGGCATCGATGTCAGCCAGGCTGCGGCGGGCCCGCACCGCAGCGAGCGCGGTGGCAAGCTTGCGTTGCGGCGGCGTGGCGTAGTGCACGTTGTTGGTCGCGATACATGCCAGGCCCTCCTGGCCGGCGAGTTCGTACAGTGCATCGTTGCGTGCCGAGTCCAGCGGATCGCCATGGTCCCACAACTCGACGAGTACCCGATCACGTCCGAATGCCTCGATCAACCGTTGCAGCTCACGCCGGGCAACAGCCGGCCCCTGCGCTGACAACGCCGCTGGAACACCACCTTTACGACAACCGGTGAGGACCCAGACGTGCCCACTCAGGCCGTCGGCCAAGTCGGCGAACGTGAACTGCGGAGCACCCTTTTCGCCAGCGAGGTGGCCGATGCTCAACGCCCGCGAGAGCCGGCCGTAGCCGTCGACACCATCGGCGAGGACGAGCAGGTGGGTGCCGGCCGGGTCAGGGGCGTGGGAGTCAGGAACGAGGCCGGTGTCGATCTGCTGCTGTGTGTCGGCCTCTGAACGGGCGACACGACGTGAGCTGTGCGGGCCGTGTGCTCCGGCAAGTGTGATCTCGCTGCCGAACACCGTCGGCAGCCCGACGGCGCGAGCTGCCTCGGCGAACCGGACCACACCGTAGAGCCCGTTGTGGTCGGTGACGGCGAGCGCTTCGAGGCCCAATCGGGCTGCTTCGGTGGCGAGTTCTTCGGGGTGCGAGGCGCCGTCGAGGAAGGAGAAGTTCGAGTGGCAGTGCAGCTCGGCGTACGGCACAGCGTCTGCACGCGTTCGTTCTGCGAGATCAGCCGGCGCTTCGAACGGCTGCCGTTTCCGGGACCACGCCGGGCTGTCGCCGCCGCCGTTCCACGACGGGCTGCCCGGGGCGCGCCCGTCACGCTGTGTGTGCTCGCCCCCGGTCTGCGACGGCCGGTCGGACAGGGTGGCTTCGAGTTCGTCCCAGGACCAGGACGGGTTGTTGAACCCCATCCGGCCAAGTATCGAACATGTGTTCTATCTTTGCAAGTCGCTTCTTCAGTCGGCGTCGAGGTGACCGGAGAAATGACCCTGGAGATGGCGGAGGATGCCGACGAGTCCTGGATCAGCCTGCTCGACTGCCGCATCCCAGTCGTACCAGCCGATCTCCTGGCTCTCACCCTCCGGCGGATCCGGATCGGCGTCTCCCCCGTCGAGGAGGTATCGCACATCGAGATGGGTGTGCCCGCGACCACCCGCATGGACGTCGACGTGCAGCAGTGGCGGCACGCCCTGATCGTCGACGGCGTCAACTGTCCCCCACTCTGTCCCCCACTCCGCGAAGCGGACATCGAGGCCGGTTTCCTCCTGTGCCTCGCGCAGCGCTGCACCCCAGGGAGTCTCACCAGGGTCGATGTGACCACCTGGCTGCAGCCAGAATCCAAGCCGTTTGTGCTTCAGGAGCACCACGCCTCGGGGCCCGACCACGAGTGCCGAACCGGTGACGTGGACGAGGTCCGAGACCTGGGAGAACGGGTCGTTCAGTTGGTCGTAGGCCTCGATGAACGCTGGAAGTGAACGACGTTCACGGTCGTCGACAGGCTGCCGCGACAGGACATCGCGGCGAAGACGATCCAGGACTGCTGCGTGCTCCACGGCCTCATTTTCGACCCTCGAGCCGGCAGGTCCAAATGACATCGATGTGATCTCTTTCCCTTTTCTTCTTGAGTTCCAGACAATGTGGACCGATACCACAGAAAGCGAAAATACAACCACTCAACTCGCACCACTCGGGATCCACTGATCGGCGGATCAACCCGAGTGGGAGATCAACCTGGCGGAAAAACACCAACATGGACCAAGACATCAATCTCGCACCTCGCATCCTGATCGCCGTCTCTGACCCCGATCTGCGGCGTATTGCCGTAGCGGGTCTGCGCGCCAACGGATTCTGCGTGAGTGCCCCGACCGACGCCGATGCAGCCTTGATGCTCGCCCAGTCGTTCTCACCCGATGTCCTGGTCGTGGATGCTCGCCTGACTTCTCCCGAGGGGCGTCCGTTGTTCGAGATGCTTCGTCACTCTTCTGAGCAGTATCTGCTGTGCATCGCCGGCGACGGCGAGCACCGTGTGCGCGCTGCTGTCCTCCATGCCGGTGCCGACGATGCGATTTCCGCCCCGCTTCACGTCGATGAACTCACCGCCCGCTGCCACGCGATGCTCCGCCGCCCGCGTCAGATGCAGCAGCGCATCGAGACCACCCCGATCTCCTCGCTGGTCCTCGGTCCGTTGACGATCGATCTCGGTCGCCGTGAAGCCCGAGTCGACGACGAAGAGGTCCAGACCACCCGCATCGAGTTCTCATTGCTCGAACAGCTCTGCCGACGACCCACCGAGGTGTGTACTCGTGAAGAACTGCTCGACGCCGTGTGGGGCCCCCGCTGGGTCGGCGACAGCCACGTCGTCGACGTCCACCTGTCGAATCTACGTCGCAAGCTCGACAAGGCAGCACCCGGCACCAAGGTGATCCACACCGTGCGCGGTGTCGGCTTTCGCCTCGCCAACGACGTCACCGACGCCATCGAGATTCCCCTCGCCATGGGCGTCGGCTGACACCTGACACCCGGAGGCCTCACCGCCCGCGAATCTGGCCCGCTCGAATTCGTCGCCAGTTCAGACACCGGTGGGCCATGGATCTCGACAGACCGGACGGATTGATCGCGTCAGTGCGCGCCACACACGAATCACCCGACCGTACGCCACCTGGTGACGGAGGAGGTCGGCAACGACCTTGGCAGCAGTCGGCTGCGTCCGGCCCAGATCGAGCGGCGCGAAGTGTCGGGCCCGCGCAGCGATCCAGTCGACGTCGACCTGCTCGACGTCATGAAGACAACCGACGATCTCCGAGATCCGCATCGGTCCCTGGGCACGCAACAGCACTGCGAGGACCGCTCGTCGGAGCTCCAGCCCGCCCGCCGCGACCAGTACAGACGATTGCGGTTGGCTGGGACCGAGCGCGCCGAGCCCTGCTTCGAGTGCATGGTCGGGGCTGAGTGAAGAATGCTGCGTCACACTTCAGCAGTGGGGTCACAGCTCGACGATTCGGAACGAGCGATCGAGGTCCCGAACCGGTTGTCGTGTCAACGGCCACTGCCATCGCAGGCCACCAACGCCTCGCCGTCCACGAAGCCACGCGGCAAGAGCACCAGTCACCCGTTCGAGCTCTGCGACTCGCGTGAAGAGGTAGGCGAACGGTGATCGGGTGTAGCCGACACCGCGTCCACTTGCATGGAGCGATTCGACGGTCGCGGCCTGCTCCTGCTTGGCGATGCGGTACGTCTCCAGGTCGGTGGTGCTGACGCTGTAGTCACCACCGACACCACTACTCGCACCGTTGCTGATGACGACACCGGCCAGTTCGTAGCGAGGGTCGATCGAGGCCATGGCTGCGTCGCCGTGGCTGGGATTG
>RCMY010000766.1_pt1 | contig 30566 bp, 15 predicted proteins | sample 2041341 | NCBI WGS metagenome assembly RCMY01 (sample SAMN09708234, study PRJNA481090) | Marine sediment metagenome, whole genome shotgun sequencing project. | reverse complement strand
GCGAAATGATAGGTCGTGTTGTCTTCCAGCCCGGTAATGGTAAACGTGGTCTGCTTGCCCATATCTATAGGCGAAGGGCCGTTGGTGGCGTCTTTTCCATCGAATGGCGGGCCGGCGATGCCACCCTTTTTATAATATATTTTATAACCTCCAGTCGGCTCGGTATTTGCTGACCAGCCAAAAGAGTAGTCTTTGGCAGAGGCAAGTGTGCTCGCAAACAGGCAAATGAGTAGTGTGCAATATGTTACAAGCCCTCTCAGTCTATCGGACCTGCTTTTCTGCTTGGTGCTTTCTGATGTGGGCATAATACCTTACCTGCCGGTCGTATATTTTGATAGTGTTGTTGCTCTCTGGTATTTCCAGTTCAAGGCAAGCATAAATCGTGCCGAATGATACGATCGGGAGTTTTGGGTTGCTTTTTATGTCAATTAAACACTACTATATCAGTTATTTGGGTGGTTTGTTTATTTTTCGTGCTTCCCTGGAAATTCTTCTTAAGAGCACCAAGAGGCAAGGATTTGATTACAATATTGTAACTTGATGATTTGGGTTACTGGTTGGTAATGTTACTGAGGGTTTATGGCAGGCATACCTGGACTGCGGGAGAGGTTGTCGCACATACATATACAACCAGTAGGGCACACAGGATCGAGAAAACCTCTGATGTCGGTGCGGCGTGGTTCCATCCTGTTTTGTAGGGTGATTCTTTAGTGCCTTACTCTTTAACGTTTTTCATTTAAACAACAAAACGGCAATTTGAACCAGGCTTGCTGTCGCTCAATGCTTGGAGGTAAATCAATGAGCAGGGGTGTCTTCCCGGGCTTTGGTGATCGCCCAGTCAAGCCAGCTTTTCTGTTGGTCGGATAAATCTTTTTTTCTGGTATCAAGAAATGCGCGCAAGACCACGGGATCGGTAAACGATACCGAGTAGTAGCTGTTGGCAAAGGCAGCCCGACCAAGCAGATTGAATGTGCCCTGCTTATCAATGCCGAGCATGAGATCGTGGTTCTTATAAATTGTTGCATCGGCGGTGACCGAAACGGTACCGTAGGTGGCGTTATGGATATATCTGTAGGTGAAGCCGCTCAAAAAAATGACCAGAGCAAGACAGACGCTGATGCCGATACGGGTGAAATTGGTACTTAACCTGGGGGAAAAAACATCCTGCAAACCAAATGGTATACGTTTCGTTATCTCCCGGTCAATATCGGAATATCGTGCCAGAGAAGGTTCGACAACCCTGCCGGTATACTGTTCGATATCGTTGACAGCCTCTTCATCGGCGGGGTTTGCCATCGCGACGGCGAGAATATTATTGCTTTTCAGGGCGAGCGGCAGGACGCTATATTGCCGGCAGAGATAGCGCGGCATTGTCTTGCGCGCTTCAGGTGAAAATTGTTCGTCAATGTTGCAGAGTGAGATACCAAGCTGGTCGGCCAGGGTTTCCGCCAGTTGATCATCGGTGATAACCTTCATGCGGACCAGGATATGGCCGAGCCTGCGGTTGCCGGTGATCTGGGTGCGCAGAGCCTGGTCAATTATCTCTTGTGACACGAATTTCTGCTGAATCAGTAATTCTCCTAAAAGCTGCTTATTTGTCATGCTGTTCTCCAAACAGATCTTTTATTTGATCGTAGTGCGAGGTGGAAAAAAAATTCATTTTCTCAATTAAAATTTTGGCTTTCAATTTGCCCCCTGGGATTTTATGACTGCCGGAAGAGTCTTAAGGAGGATAAGCATATCAAGCCCGAACGACCAGGTGTCAATATATTTAAGGTCGAGTTCCAGCCATTTTTCAAAAGGCAGGTCGCTTCTTCCGGAAATCTGCCAGATACATGTCAGGCCGGGTTTGACGCTGAAACGTTTACGTTGAATGCCTCGGTCAAACAGGTCGACATCGCGGATGGACATCGGCCGTGGCCCGACCAGGCTCATTTCCCCCCGGAGGACATTGAACAGCTGCGGGAGTTCGTCGATACTGGTCCTACGGATAAATTTACCCACACGGGTCATCCTGGGATCGTTTTTAATTTTAAAAATCGGTCCTTCCGCTTCATTCAGGTGTTCCAGGTTTTTGAGTTGTTCTTCCGCATCGATCTGCATTGAGCGAAATTTATACATGGGAAAGATATGCTTGCGCAAGCCTACCCGTTGCTGGACGAAAAAAACCGGTCCGGGCGAATCGAGCTTTATGACCAGGGCGGTAAGTAAGAAGATAGGCACGAGGAGCGGAAGGGCGAGCAGGGTGCAGGTGATATCAAAGATTCGCTTGGCTGCCAGTTGCTGGGAATCCTGCGCGACAGGCTCCATATTCAGCACCGGAATACCATGGACGTCAGACAGGCTTATCCGAGCGACCTGGACATTGAAGACATCCGCCATAAAGCGTAGTCTGATGCCTTCTTCCTCACAGGCTATGACGATAGGTTCGGCATCGTGAAGAAGTGAACGGGTAATGGCAATGATGACTTCATCAATGATATTGTTTTTAAGGCAATCATGGATGTTATCGACTGTACCGATGACCGGTATGCCAAGGACTTCGGATCCGGTCAGGGACGGGTCCGGGTCGACAAATCCGACCACCGTTACGCCCCATATCGTCTGCTCCTGCAATGCCATATACAAATCAATTGCCCGACCCTTAGAACCTATAATCAGGACCCGGAGGGTTTTTTTACCACTTTTAACCTGCCTCTTAAAGTTGGCAATGGCGGTGATGCGAATAAGCAACAGGGTCAATATTTCAATAACAGCGAAAAGGAGGATGACAAATCGGCTTACATATTCGACCTGCAGAAAAAAGAGCAAGACCAGCAGGGTAGCGACTGAAAGCACGATCGAGCGAACGATCGACCAGGCATAACCAGACAGTTTCCTTTGCGTGGGATCTTGATACCCCTGGAAATAGGTCATGGTGGATGTTATTAAGACCAGCAGAAGGGGGAGTACGAAAATATGTGAGGAGAAGAGAAGCGGCTTCGCGAACGGGAGAAGAAGAGACCGTGCCCAGAAGGAGATACAGAAAACTATGGTGGTACAGAAGACATCCCAGAGGAAAATCGTATTGTCAGAATGTGTTGCAGTTGCTTTAGTCATGGGGCAAAAAGAGATGATCGTTAAGTTGTTTCCACATTATCTTCATTGTGTGTATTGGGCAGAGCTATTGATATAGGTCAGAAAAACCGGATAAAAAGCCGCTATGAAGTTGCGTCCGATCGTTCGTGCCTCTTCAACCCCGGATGCATCAATAGGTACAGTTACTCTGACAAATGCGTGTTCCTGTTTATCTCCTGTCAGCTGGTTCAATAGAGCGTTGAGTTTGTTTCGGTAAATTTGCGTTACCGTCTTTTCATGAGCTTGGTACCAGTATATCACCAATTGTTTGTGCTGTTCAAGAGTAGCTGTCATTTCTTCATAATTGATAATGTGCTGACCAATCTGCAGATGTTGATCACGTGGGGCGGTAAGGGTCCAGCCCTGACCTGGAAAGCAGACAAGAGGGGAGTGGGCTGCAGAAATCTTATCTAAGGTGAAATAATAACCGATATACAGATCGACGCTTCGGCCATTTTTTTGATAACTGGACTGGGTATAATCATCGAGCTCTAGAAAAGCGTAGGTCGCATCGTCTAAGGGGATATTGGGCGAGACCTGGTAGCCCGGTACCGGGCCGAGGAGTGTCTGGAGGTTTGCCGGCTTTACTACCTTTTTGGTCTCTGCCTGTTGGTAGACGAAAATGCTCGACAGTAAACACAGGACAATCAGGACTGCTATTTTCTTTTGTTTTTTGTTTCCCACAGTTCCAATACCTTTTGCATGGTAAATAACAGAGCTAAGCCAAAAGTGAAAAGAACCAGCCCGGTGATGGTATGTGCGGTGCCGGCGGACAGGTCAAGATGAAAATAATGAAAAGCGAGTACCAGTGTCAAGACCCTGAGGATATTGATGAGGATCGCCAGCGGAATGCTGAATAAAAAGAGCAGTGAGGCTGACCACAACCTGGTGAGAGTAAAATAACTGATGAGAACACTGAGGGTCGTCATGGATATAAGTGAGCGGACACCACTGCATGCCTCAACTACCTGAAATGCCATCTTCTCGATATGGAGCACATTACCTTCCCGGTACATGGGGATGGAAAAGAGGCGAATAATGACTTCACTTATTTCCGAGATCTTCAATTGCAGTGAAGCGGTTACCATCGACAGCAACTGGTTCGGGATCGGAATGATCATGAAAATGAGCAGGATGGGGATCGCCATGTCTTTCAGGATGCGGAAGCCGGCGATATAGATCAGCGCGCTGATTATTGTTGCGGTGGTTGCCAGAAAAACCAGCGTCGGCACCTGTAGTCGAAGCGAGATCAGATAGAACAGGATAGAAAGCACAACAAGGGTAAAACCGATTATTGTCGAACCCGGATTATCGGTGAGGGTGCGACGTTTCGTCCAGATCATATAGGCTATGGCCGGGGCAATAAAAAAGGCATGGGTATAATCTTCCGACGCCGACCATTTTGTGACAAACAGGGCAAGTGCCGGGTAGTAGGTTCCCGCAAACACGGCTAAGAGCAGGCTGGGCAGGAAATATGGCTGTATTCGGTGCATTTTGAGTCTTCCGGAGAAAGGAAAGCAAGTTAGAAACGGATCATATAAAACACAATTATATTTCTTTGTCACTAGCTGAGTTATGCCACGCTGGTCAGTAAGCATTATATACCAAGAAAATGTATACCAAGGAATTTTTTTTATTGGTCTAAATGGTGCATCATTTGTTAAGGTAGAAAAAATTTTGTTTATTTTACATGAAACTGCAACACTGCGCCAGTCCACTAACAAACTAATCAAACAACATACTATGATCATTACCCCACGCACTCTGACACATCAGACTCATTTTAGTGCTCACTTGAGAGGCACTCTTTTCAGTGCTCACTTGATGGGCATACGTACTTTTATAAAAAACTTCCTGCTGCTGATTCTTGTTGCAAGTCTTTTCAGCGCCTGTTCCTCGCCGGAAAAAGACAAGCAGACACACTACAGCAACGCTCTTGAGTACATAAAAAATGATAACCCGGAAGCGGCGGTCCTCGAGTTGCGCAGTGCCATTCAGCTGGATGCAAAATACGGCGAGGCTCGCTACCAGCTGGGTTTGTTGTACCTGAAGGAGGGAAAGGCCAAGAATGCCTTTGACGAAATGATCCGGGCGGCGGATCTTCTTCCCGATAACCTTGATGCCAATCTCAAGGTGGCATTCTTTTATTTGTTCTCCGATAAAAAAGAAGAGAGCCGTAAGCGACTCGACTATATTCTCAGCAAGGATCCAAACTACCGTGATGCCTTGGCTCTTTTAGCCCAGCTTGAATTGACCTCGGGCAATTATGACAAGGCGTTGGCGGCACTTGGAAGAATCGGAGCGGAACTCGATACGTCCGCCGAGCTGCAGCGTTTAAAAGGCCGGATCCATGTCGCCCAGAAAGAGTGGGGTGCGGCCGAAAAGGCCTTTCAGGCGGCTATCGCTGTGGATAGCGCTGACTTTAACAACTATAAAACCCTGCTGCTGTTTTATGAGACGAGAGGGGAGAAAGGGCAAACCAAAAACTTTTTGGCTGAAATAGTCGAGAAATTCCCGGACAATGCTGAAGCCCACCTTTTTCAGGCCCGCTTTTTCCAAAGTGCGGGTGAGGAAGAAAAAGTTGAGCAGGAACTTCAAAAGGTTGTTGATCTCGAGCCGGCCAACCCGCGTTTTCGATTACAATTAGCTTATTATCTTCAGCAAAACGGCAAAAATGATCAGGCCGAGGAAGTGCTGGTCAAGGCACGTACCGATATAAATGATAACCCGGATATTACTGCAGGCCTTGCCTCTTTGTACTTTGATCGGGGCAAGTTTGATGAAGCCAAAGCAACTCTTGACGAGCTGATTAAAGAGAATCCAGGGCATAGCGGAACCAAACTTCTCCAGGCTCGTTTTCTGTCAAAAGATGGCAAGGTTCGGGACGCCGTGGCAATTTTGCAGGGTTTGAACATGGATTTCCCCAATCTGGCCGAGCCTTTTTTCTATCTGGGCATGGCCCATTACAGCCTTGGCGAAATCGATTTTGCCCAGCAGGCGGTGGCCACTGCGCTTCAGAAAAATGACAAAAGCCCCCAATATCATACTTTTATGGCCGAAATATTACTGGCCAAAGGTGCATACGAAGACGCGCGAAGTGAGGCGGCGATAGCGCTCCAGCTCAATAAGAAAAATGTCCGCGCGGCATTATTATTGGGCCGTGCCCTGATCGGCACCAGGCAGTATGAGAAGGCGGTTACCGTCCTCACCGATATAAACATGCAAATACCCGGTAACAAGGAGATCCTCGGTAATCTGGCTCTCGCTTCCCTGGGGGCTAAAGACAGCAAGAAAGCAGAGGCATACCTGACCGAAGTACTGGCTATAGATCCGGGCCATATTCCGACAGTTGCCCTACTTATTGGTTTGCAGCACAAGGGTGATCAGGCCGGAGCCGAAGCCTTTGTTCGGCAGCAGATTGCCAAGGTGCCCAAGGATCATCGACTTTATTTGATACTTGGCGAACTTCTGGAAAAGCAGAAAAGAGATGGGGAGGCCCTTGCCGCTTATGACAAGGTACAGGAGCTCAGCCCGGGAAATAGTGGGTCGATGCTGGCCGCTGCGAAATTATTGACACGACTGGGAAAAAACAAGGAGGCCATGGCCAGGTATCAGGCGATGGTTGCAAAAGATCCCAATTCGGTTGCCGGTCAGATGGGTATTGCCGCATTGCATATTGCAGCGGGAGACAATGACAAGGCGATTGAGCAATATGAAAAGGTGCACGAGTTAAAAGAAAAATATCCTATGGCTGCCAATAATCTGGCCTGGCTGATAGCCTCGGAGCCAAACGGAGATCTCGGTAAGGCGCTGATGCTGTCCATGGCTGCCAAAAAGGCTTTGCCTGATGATCCCAGTGTCGCTGATACCCTCGGATGGGTGCATTATAAGCGAGGTTCATATAGCCTGGCCATCTCCCAGTTCGAAGCAGCTCTGCAAAACAAACGAAACGATCCTACTTTCAGCTACCATCTGGCCCTTGCCCAGAATGGGGATGGCCGGAAAGAAGAAGCCAGGCAGACTCTTGATAAACTGCTGGTACGCAAGGTAGATTTTGCCGATCGGCAGAAAGCTGAGGAGCTGTATCGCGAATTACAAAAAATGTAAGAAAAGCCTCTGGTATCGTTGCAAGTGGTTGCAAATTTGTTGAGACGGTTATAGGAGCCGTAATGAAAATCCCTGCCAGTCTTTAGCCCGTTGAAGTTGGCGCGAATCAGTTCTGCACCAGAGCGGTTGAATACCTGACAGGATTTTCATGAGTGAATGAGAAAAATATTGCAAGATCTTTTTGAAATGACTAGTGTGCTGAAAGTAAAGGTAGCGGCTTAGATTGAAATGCCGTTTTTTTGAAGGCCACTTTAGAAAACGACTACTTATTCCCTATCTCCCTATTACCGTCTCCTCATAATTCCAGTTTGCTAAAACGGAGAAAATCCGCCTTGGAATTGATTGCCTGGGGCAGGCGTATTCAACATATCTGATTGAAGACAACTAGATATTGCGATTTTATTAACTATGGCGAGAACACTGCAAATTTTTCACATTATGTACGAGGCGCAATCGTGTTTTCCATGAGCATAACGTGTTGAGGAGATCATTGCAGTTGTCACTCAATTCAGTAATAGTTTATGAGTTCCTTTTTTAAGGAAACCTTAGGAAAGGGAATTACGTGTGTTTTTCATTTGATGGCTCGGTGGCAACATGGAGTACATCTGGAAAGCAATAATAATTATTTTTAGAGAAACGTAGGAAAGGAGAAGTCGTTATGAACAAAGCATTACTGGGTTTGACAGGTCTAGGCATCTTATTGTCCGGCAGCGTGGCAATGGCAGATGTTATGCAGATTAACATTGATTCAATTCTGGTGCAAGGGCGTGCGTATGATGAAAATGGTGTACCGCAAAACACCCTGCCGACTGATACAGTTGGTACACCTCAAACATTGACTCCCAATACGTACATGGGGCCTGATGGAATTGTCGATTCCAACGCTGTCGGCAACGTCGCCAACATCTTAAATCTTGCGACAAACAGCTACTTTTTCAACTCAAAAACCTCAACAAACCAAGAACTGACCTTTGTCATCTCCGGCGCTGATGATGTCCAATTCGATCCGTTCGTTAACAATTTCGCCTTCCTGTATTCCCTCGGTACGAAGATTGACATATACAGCGATATGTCCCCTAATTACAATGTGTTTGATGGCAGTGGCGCCACTGAAGGATCGCTGGTTCTGTCCCTGGCAACCCATGAACAGTTTTTTGCGGGAACAAGCGATCCTTATGGCCTCGAGGAACTTTACAATTACGGTTCAAACGAGTACGTCGGTACCGCTCTCTTTGACGTGGTCGGTGGCGACTGGGCTTCAGCTTGGGACACCAATTCTCAGTTATTAGGTTCCGACTTGGCATTTAGCTTTTCGCTCGATGATGCTATTCATGGCCAGTATACCCTTTCCGGTACCGCCAACGGTGTTGGGGCTACTACTGCTCCTGTTCCTGAACCGACGACAATGCTTTTGTTTGGAACAGGTTTGATCGGCCTTGTAGGCGTTGCTAGAAGGAAAATGCGTAAATAAAAAAGCAACACAGCATTAAAATAAAAAAGGAACCAGGGGAAACCCTGGTTCCTTTTTTATTTATTATTTTAAAACAGTCTTTTTAAAAAATAATCACTTCAATTAAGGAGTCAGAATTCAGATTTGTCTTTGTTGGATTTTCTTTCGGATTCTGTATCACCAGTTACCCTAACCCGGAAAGTTGAACATCATATGTTTTTAAATTTTCGTTCATAGTCGAGTTCCATCGAATAGGGGAACTCTTGATACGGATAGGTCTGTAATCGAAAGGGGGCCGAAATATATTTTGCCATCGCTTTCTTTATGGCAATTTCTCTTTCCGGAGAACTGGAAACGCCTTTTTTCAACTGCAATTCAACAAGAAATTCTTTGTCCTTCGTGCTAAGACGGAAGTAACCAGTGGTAAGTGCAGCAACTGAAAAATCATCATAAATACCCTGCTTGATCGCCTCGGGAGCAATGGTGGTGTTTCCGATTACGAGGGCCCGGTTTTTCCTGCCACCCACCGAGAGCAACGGCAGCTTCAGCTTCGGACAGAGGTGTCCGTAGCCGCAATCCTGCAGGATTGTCTTGATTTCATTGTATGGGTGGATGCGGGCAACATCTTTTACATTATAGCGTATCAGCGGGACCAGCAACGCATCGCTCAACATCGAGACCACCAGTTCCGGCGAACCATCGCCGCTTTCCACTACCTCGAGATACGTCCGATGCGGGTAATAATGAAAGAGCGTCGGCTGTACATCGCATCCCTCGCCATAAAGGGCATAGCGCAGTTTTTTATCAGCAAGGGCCGCCCGCTGAATGCGGATTGAGTCCCGCGACTCATGAAAGAGATTCAGGTCAAGCTCCGCCACTCCCATGGTGCCGCCGATCAGGCCCCGATCCATCCGCTCCCAGTCTGTACCAAGTATGCTGCCGAGATAGCTGCGAAAGGTCTCCGGTATCCAGTCTTCACCGGTGATAAGGTGGATGTTCTTAGTCTTCCAGTCAATTCCCTGCGCGACCCCTTCCTCAAGGATCATTTTCAGGAAATGGGGATCGCTGAGCATGATGATCTGATCAAATACGGGAGAAAATTTCTTGAAAATCGAAAGCGCCATATCCCAGCGAATACTGGTATCTGCCACGGGCAGTGATGTCGGCACCCGTACCCCCATGGGAAGGCAGTTCATGAAAAGCGTCTTCTTCTTTGATATCTCAAACATATAGTCGAGTGTCGTATCGATGGCCTTCACTGCATTCCGATGGTTCTTGTCGGTGTTGATGCCAAACGAATAGACTCCGGAAAAACCGGAACTAGACATGGCACTGCGTATCTTGCCGACGCTACCGTCAAGACAGAGATCCTGGATCTGGTATTTTGGAAAGACATCCTCTTTGGTAATCAGCGGCACCATATCCTTGAAGGCAGCAATAGAAGTTACCTTTTCCGGTGTACAGCCAGCCATTTTCAGGATCTCCTTATAGGCAGGAACCCGGGCTGCTGTCCGTTGAAAGGCCTTCAGTAACTCTTCCTCTCCGAAGGAAACGATCTTTTCCGGGGCCGTAGTCGTCAGTATTTTCAGGGTCTTCTTCCGCTCAAACAGCGTCAATTCCTTCCGAATCTTCGCGACTAAACTCATTGCACCCTCCTATGGATAGTATACCTTGGTAATGAACCAGCGCCCCAGAGACTGCAGGGTCTCTGGGGCGCTGGGAGTAGTTATGCGACAAACGAGATATAACGGCAAATACACGCTCTTTTTATCTCTTCGTGCTCTTCGTGGTTGAAAAAGATACTTCAATCGTCGCGGTTTTTTGTGAGATTGTCAAGTTTATCTTGAACACAGACTCCCGAATCAATGAGCGCGACGTTTGACTCTTAGTGCCTTACTCTTGAAAACCTGTCACTCTTTTCAGTACCCCCTTGAGGGGTGTAAAAAACAATAAATCATGAGAGTGTTTTGAAATTAGGAACTTAATATGGCCACCAAGGCACTTATACCCTTTTGTGGAGGTGTTAGATGTAATCCGGCTGTTCACGGAAAAAGTCATAAAGTTCAGGTCTCCGCATTTTCATCTCCTCTTCCAGCTCCTGAAGGGATGCTCCGTAGATCCTGACCTTGCCGTAGTAGTCGATCTCATCCGGAATGAGGAGATTGAAATGGACGCCATATCGTTTCAACAGTCGATACAGAGAATCTTCAAAGGTTGCGATCCAATGGGTAATGCCAAGGGAGTACTTGCTGGCAAGATACATATTTTTAAAGAGTTCAAGGAGAACGACCGGGAATTTCCGGCGGGCATCGCTGTTGTCTAAGTAACTGTCCACACCTAAGAGTCCATCCGTTGTCCGCCTGCGGTACTGTTTGGTAATGCAGAGGCGTGAAATCTCGGCGGTGGATTCAAGCGGAAATCTCTGCCTTTTCAATTCGTCCAGTAATGAATCGAAATGCGTGACGGTTGGAAAGGCGAGTTGTTGCGACCATCTTACAAGTCGCACTGTACCGACAGCATCATTATTGTTGTTGGGGTTTGTAGACAGAAAATGTTCCGAGACGGCATCAAATTCATCATATTCAAGATCGTCGGAATAATCTTCCGGATCCAAAAATTGTGCCTCATGACAGTAAACCTGATAGCGCAAACCATATAGAGATTCGTAATCAATCATGTTATCTTCCTTGTTGAGTAATTTCGTGCACAGCGTCAGATTTCCCGGAAAGACAAAATTTTTCATCTGATTCTGATGTCCGTGTGGGCTGGCATAGTTGATCTTGATAAGCTAATACAGAGATTGGATTGTTTTTCTTGCTGCATGGTCCCCCTGTCTTGGATGACGGCCAGATGAGCCCTCCCCTGTTCACTGTTAATGAGGCTGCTGCATCACCTTGCAGGGTTTCCCTAACGATATTGTATACCTATCGGTATAGTCTTTGGCCGAGGCCGCTGTAGTTGTTGCGAACCTGAGGCAACTCATGAAAAAGCCTCTGGCAACGTTTTTTTGTTTGAATCCTGGATGGGTCTCGAAGGAAAGTTCCTTTTCATTGATCAGGCCGTCATTATCATTATCCTGGTGCCTCTTAATCTGCAAAAAAGGTATTACGGGATATAATTTCCACTAAAATGCTAAAGCAAATTATATGCCGAAATACAATGTTGTTATATTCAAGGTAGTTAGATGAAGATCGGCCGAATTCTCAAACCGGAACAGTCCATTTTTTTCTCTCTCAACCCCTAAGAGCGCAAGTTTTGCACAGGGGGAACTGTACCAATTGCAGTGATGGCAAGTGTCCACCAGTTTCTGCGATATGGCGAAACTCTTCATCTGCCGATTGTTCTTCCAGAATTGTCATCCCGGCTTGCTTTCTGATTTACAAAAAAAATGCTGTTGTTGGTAATCTTGCGGTTATGTTCCTGCATGGACCAGCAGTGGCTGGCGAGTTGTTCCTTTTCTCCCTCGGGCAGATCGAATGTCGATACCTGGTCAATAAGGATGGTAAGAGCCTTTGAGTTCTGATTGATAGTGCGAAACGATTTGGAAAGCTGGCAGTTGAACTCGTTGATTTTCTGCGCCAGCTCTTTCCCTTCATCCGTGTCGCGCAGTTTGAGAGTCGTGTGCAGATGCCCCTGTTTCATTTGATCCAGAGTCAACTCAAAGCGAAACATTGGCCTGGTTATCCTGTGGGAGATGAGCAGAATTGCCACAACTATCAAGATACCGCCGAAGATGCCGAGATACCCGCCTGGTATGGGGAGAGGTTTAAAAAGCGCATGAGACAGCAGGCCGCCACCGGAAACGAGCAGAAAATAGCTGAAGATCTCTCTAATCTGAAAGTTATGGTTTCTTAAGAATTCTCTGCGATTCTGTGTTTCGGCCATGAGCGTTATTACCATTTTGGTATAAGGATGGATGATTACGGGTGCTCCTTCTGGAGCAGTTGTAGAATATCGCAAAGGTCGATTGAATTGCAAGAGTAGGATATGCAATTAAAGCAGAATTTAATCCGCTAATACAATATTATTTGACATTGCTACATCGTTAAATAGTATTGTATCAGTGGTCTTTGCGGATTAAGGATTATGGGAAAATTATTCCCATGCTGCTGGATTTGGAGTAAGGTAGACCAGTTTTTAACTGGCTAGTATAATGAGCGGTGGCCTTCGATTGCTTTATATATCAGCCGCCTATATAACCAATTGTCTTGGCCTTTACGGCTAGACATAATGTAATAATTCATGACAAAAGCAAATTTTCTTATCAGTATTGCAATCGCCGTAGTTTCGATAAGTTTCTGGGGCCTTTTGAACCGGCCCGAGATAGAACCACCCTGGCCTAGTCGTATTCAGGGGTTTTCGTTTTCCCCCATGCAGGCCGGGCACGATCCGACCAAGAAAAAGCAGCCCACTGAGGCGGAAATCGAGTCCGACTTGAAACTGCTTGCCGACACCACCAACGCAGTTCGGAGTTATACGGTGGAAGGCAGTCAGGCGAAAATACCGGTTCTTGCCCGTAAATATGGCATAAATGTCACGCTCGGCGCCTGGATCAGTGAAGATATGAAGGCGAACGAGGAGCAGATTACCACGGTCATTCGCTTAGCCAAGGAAAACTATCGCAATGTTATCAGGGTCATCGTCGGCAACGAGGTCCTCCTGCGTAACGAAGTTACGATTAAACAGCTTACGGAGTATCTGGATCGGGTCCGGGACGCACTCGATGTGCCGGTTAGTACAGCTGAACCATGGCATATCTGGATTAAAAACCCCGAGCTTGCCAGCCATGTCGATTTCATCGGCACGCATATGCTGCCCTATTGGGAGGGCATCCATCTGGATCGCGCGGTTGATTTTGTCGTCGAACATATGGCTATGCTTGAAAATGCCTTTCCGGATAAACCGGTGGTCATTGCCGAGGTCGGCTGGCCCAGCAACGGCAGAATCCGTCGCCAGGCCGTTGCTTCTCCGGCCAATGAGGCGACATTTCTGCGCCGGTTTATCCAACGAGCCGAGAAATTGGGTTATATTTATTATATCATGGAGGCCTTTGATCAACCCTGGAAAAGAGTCACTGAAGGGGCGGTTGGTTCCTATTGGGGTGTCTATGATGTGGAACGTCAACCGAAGTTCCCCTTTACCTCACCTATTGTCGATGTTCCGGAATGGCGCATCCTGAGCGGGATTTCCATAGCAATTGCCCTGATCACCTTTGCCCTGCTGCTGATCGACAGCAAGACCCTTAAAAAAAGTGGGCGCGGATTCCTGGCCTCCGTCGCCTTTATTGCCGCAACCGGGGCCGTGTGGATTATTTACAGCTATTCCCAGCAGTACCTGACTGTTACTGCTGTGGTTGTTGGTTGTCTGATGCTTTTGGGGCTGATCGGCGTGGCCATTGTGATACTGACGGAGGCGCATGAATGGGCCGAGGCCATCTGGTCCAAAGGCTCAAGGCGTGCCTTTGATCCGGTAGAAGTGCCTGACGAAGAGTTGCCCATGGTCTCGGTACATGTCCCGGCGTATAACGAACCGCCGGAAATGATGATCGAAACATTGAACGCCCTGGCTGCCTTGGATTATCCGCGTTTTGAAGTTATTGTCATGGACAATAACACTAAGGACCCGGCGGTCTGGCAGCCGGTGGAGTCGCACTGTAAATCCCTTGGCGCGCAGTTTAAATTTTTTCACGAGGACCCGCTGGCCGGCTATAAGGCCGGTGCCCTGAATTATTGCCTGGCCAAAACCGACCCGAATGTGGAGGTGGTGGCGGTAATCGACAGCGATTATGTCGTGACGTCTGACTGGTTGCGCGATTTGGTTCCCCAATTTTCTATACCGTCTGTGGCAATTGTGCAGGCCCCGCAGGACTATAGCGATGACGGCGACAACCTGTTCAAGGCTATGTGCTATGCGGAATATCGAGGTTTTTTCTATATCGGCATGATAACCCGGAACGAGCGCAACGCCATAATTCAGCATGGAACCATGACGATGGTGCGCAAATCCGTGCTGGAAGAAGTCGGTGGCTGGGCAGAATGGTGCATTACCGAAGATGCGGAACTGGGGCTGAAAATTTTTGAGAAAGGCTATGAAGCCCAGTATGTCGCCAAGAGTTACGGCAAGGGGGTGATGCCGGATACCTTTATCGATTTCAAAAAACAGCGATATCGCTGGGCCTACGGGGCGATCCAGATCATGCGTCATCATGGTCGAACTTTGCGACGAGGAGGTCGGAGCAGTCTGACGTACGGGCAGCGCTATCATTTCATTGCCGGCTGGCTACCGTGGTTGGCTGATAGTATTAATCTTATTTTTACCTTCGCGGCATTATGCTGGTCGACGGCTATGATCCATGATCAGGCCAGCTTCGATCCACCCCTGATAATCCTGTCGTCAGTGCCGCTCGCGTTCTTTGTCTTCAAGATCGCCAAGATGTTTTACATCTACCGCAGCCGGGTAAAGGCAACAATCGCCCAGACGGCTGCTTCGGCCCTGGCCGGTCTGTCGTTGTCCCATACCATCGCCAAGGCAGTCATGTTTGGTTTTGTGACCAAAAGCCTGCCCTTTTTTCGCACGCCGAAAATTGTCAAAGGCAGAAAGCTCTGGCATGCTCTGCAGTCGGCCCGGGAAGAAGGGCTGGTGGGCCTCGCACTGCTGCTTGCCGCATACAGTATTTACGAACAGCAGGGATCCGAGACCCCGGATATCCTGGTATGGATAATCGTCCTGCTGGTGCAGGCACTGCCCTATCTTGCAGCGGTAATAATGTCGATTATCAGCGGCTTTGCACCAATGTCGCCCAGCCTCATCGGCACCATCACTGCCCCCCCGGAAACTCCTTCTTCAGGCGAGCCGGAAACATCGCCAGTGGGCGAGGAGATACCGGCTGATAATCGTCCTTCCTGATTCCCATGCATTACCCTGGTTCCCATGCGCTGCATTACCCTGGTTCCCATGCGCTGCATGGGAACCAGTCGTAACCTGCTTAGTAAAATAATTTTTATTCCCTGTATCGTTCCGGAATTCTACAATTAAATAATCGATCTTCGGCCTGTCCCGAGCACCTTTTGTATCTCACGACTGCATGTTATCAGATATTTATAGGAGGTGATCGGTACCCTTTACAAAAGACTACTCTTCGTTTTACAGAGATCGTCAAGCGATTGTACAGGGACGAAAATGAATGTAAAGATCGAACAAAATGTTGCAAGCATATCGAATCACCCGCTGGATCTTCTGGCTGCTTGCCGATACCTGGCTGAAAAAGCCGGAGAAAGATCTCTTGCCGCAACCCTGCTGGAGATGGCCCAAGGAGCCGATGTAACAAGCAAACAAGAAACCCTCGAAAAGGTAAGAGAGGGCGCCCGACAGGATGGATTGCAGACCTTGATCCTGAGGCCACAGGATAAAGAGTGGTCCGAAATAGTCAAAAATTTACCAGTTGTCGCCGAATTGCGGACTGGTAGATATCTCATCATTTCCGCAATAGACCATAATGTAGACGGCGCGCCGGTTTCGCTCACCGTGGTAAGCCGGCACGACGAGGGCGGCAGAACCCAGCACAAAATTTCATTTACCGATTTTCAGCAACAGAGTACCGGGGGGCTGCTGCGGTTCGAGAAGGTCAATACCGCTTTAGTCTGTTTTGCGCTAATTGCCAGAGAACATAAGATAGAACTCACCCAAGATCGCCTTCGGCATGAGTATAATCTTGGGAATGAGGAAATTCCTGCAGATACGCTCCTGCGCATGAGTAAGGACCAAGGGCTGCGCGCCCGTCTGCTGCACCTGGATTGGCAGGGGCTTCTTCAGCTTAATAAAGCCTATCCAGCGATTGCCCGTTTGCGCGGTGGCCGACATCTGGTTGTGGTTGGGGCTGTCGGTTCGTCTGCTGTAGGAAAAGAAGCAACGCTCGCCTGTTATGATCCGCTGAGCGGCGCAGGCGGTGCCAATTTGCGACTGACCCAGGCTGAGTTTGCATCGCTTGCGACCGGTGAAATCTTTGTCTTTAAGCGAGTCTATAAACTCAGCGACGAAAAGCAACCATTCAGCCTGCGCTGGTTTATCCCGGAGATCCTGCGGCAGAAAACCGCGTTTGTCGATATTGCTGTTGCCGTGCTGTTTATCAATGCGATTGCCCTGGTTACGCCGATTTTTTTCCAGATTGTCATTGATAAAGTCCTGGTCAATCAGGCGTTCACAACCCTGCATATGCTGGGTATTGGCATGACCGTTATGCTGGTGGTGAATGGCTGTCTCGATTTCCTGCGTGATTACCTGCTGCTCCATGCCACCAACAAGATCGATCTGCGGGTTACCTCCAGGACTTTCCGGCATATGCTCAACCTGCCTCTCGATTTCTTCGAGCGGGTCACCGCCGGCGTCCTCACCAAACATATGCAGCAGACTGCCACTATTCGTGGCTTTCTCACCGGCAGTGTCTTTCTCACCATGCTTGAGGCAACGTCTCTCTTTGTTTTTCTGCCTTTTTTGTTTTTTTACAGCTTCGAGCTGACCGCCATTGTCCTGGTTTTTACCCTGTTGATCGCCACGGTGATCCTGGTACTCATTGCCCCCTTCAAGCGCAGATTGAACGCCCTGTATGACGCGGAAGGGAACAGGCAGGCAATGCTGGTGGAAACCATTAACGGTATGCCGACGGTCAAAGCTATGGCCATAGAACCGTTATTGCGCAGTCAGTGGGAACAGAAGGTGGCCCGGGCTATAAGTATGCAGTTTCGAGTGGGAAAAATTTCTATTACCGCTAAATCGCTTACCCAATTGCTCGAACGGTTGATGACGGTCATGCTGATCTGGGTGGGAGCGCACCAGGTTTTTGGCGGGGTGCTGACCGTTGGCGCATTGATAGCTTTTCAGATGCTGGCCGGGCGGGTGACGTCGCCTCTGGTTCGCTTGGTCGGGCTCATTCATCAATACCAGGAGGCCGCGCTCTCGGTGGAAAAACTGGGGGTGGTGATGAATGCCAAACCGGAATGGGGTGCGGACCGCCACGGTACCCGGCCATCTCTGAAAGGCGATATAGTTTTAGATCGGGTCAGTTTTCGTTATGCCCCGGACCTGCCCAATGCTTTGCAGGAGATTTCCCTTATCATACCCGCCGGCACCACTTTAGGCGTCGTCGGCCCCAGCGGTTCAGGAAAAACGACGCTGACCCGGATGCTCCAGAAAGCGTATTTCCCGTCGACCGGCACCATCAGGATAAATAACTGTTATCTCAATGAAATTGACACGGCTCACCTGCGGCGAAATACCGGGGTGGTATTGCAGGAAAATTTTTTATTCAGGGCCTCGGTTGCCGATAATATTCGAGCGGGACAGGCAGGAGCGTCGCGGGAGCAGATCATCGAGGCGGCAATCCTCGCCGGTGCCGATGAGTTTATCGTCAAACTGCCCCAGGGCTACGATACGTTGCTTGAAGAAGGGGCCAGTAATATGTCGGGAGGGCAGCGACAACGGCTGGCCATTGCCCGGGCGCTGCTAACCCGCCCGGAAATCCTCATTTTAGATGAAGCCACCAGCTCCCTTGATCCGGAAAGCGAGCGCATTGTTCGGCAGAATCTGGCTAAAATTTCGCAAGGACGAACGGTGTTGATCGTCTCCCATCGACTGTCCATGCTCAAAGACGCGGATAATACCATGGTGTTGGAAGAGGGCAGGCTGGTCGGCTACGGTCCACACAAGACTCTGCTGCAGGATTGCGCGCTGTATAAGAAACTCTGGCGACAACAGATGGAACTTACATAGGATGGCGTCTCAGATCTGGTTCCCATGCGCTGCATGGGAACATACATGGGAACATGCATGGGAACACTACGCCTCGGATATAAAATTGGTTCCCATGCAGCGCATGGGAACCAGAGGAACCAGAGGAACCAGAGGAATGCAGCGCATGGGAACCAGAGGAATTGTAGCGCATGGGTACCAGAGGTCTCAGCATGAAAAGTAAGAAAATTTCACAGGAGGTCCTGGAGTATCAGCCGGATGCGGTGGAAATCGAGGAACGGCCGGTTCCCGGCAGAGTCCGCTGGGTGCTCTATATCATTCTCGCCAGTCTTGTGGCGATAGTGATTGGTGCAGTCGTATTCAAGGTGGACCGGATTGTCGTCGCGCAGGGCAAGCTTATCACCACCTCGCCGACAATTGTCATTCAGTCCCTAAATACAGCGGTGATACGCTCAATTGAAGTGCAGGTTGGCGAGAGTGTGGCAAAGGGCCAGCTCTTAGCAACAATGGACTCGACCTTTGCCAGTGCCGACCTGACCCAGCTTACCAAGCAGGCGCATGTTATCGGGGCGCAGGTCCGGCGGATTCAGGCCGAGCTGCAGGGGAAATCTTTTTCGCCACTGGCGGAAGAGGGGGAGGACGGGCTGTTGCAGGAGCAGCTGTTTCGCCAGCGAAAAATTATCTTTAAGCGCAATAAGCAGTTGAATGCAGAACGGATAGCCGCGCTTGAGGCAAAGCTCTCGCTCAACAAGGTGCAGCAGCATGGCAAGGAGCGACAATTGAAACTGTTGCGTGATGTCGAGGGGACGGTGGCCAGAGTTCGCAAGAGGGATACCGATTATCGGCTCAGGCTGCTGGAGGCCCAGAAAAATAGATTTCAGACTGTCGATGATATGGCCGGTTTAGCAGCTGAAGAGCAGGTCCTCTATCATGAACTGAAACAAGCCGGATCCGAGTGGCGCAGATTTATTGAAGAACGCAGCGGGGAGTTGATGGAACAGCAGGTCGGTCTGCGCAATGAACTGGAAGAGATCGTTGAGGAGATTAACAAGGCCAAAAGGCTGCATGAGCTTGTTTCGCTGCGGGCCCCTCAGCCAGGAATCGTGCTACAAATGGCGGATCTGGCGGTTGGCTCGATTACCCGGCAGGCTGAACCGCTGATCACGCTTGTTCCACTCAATAGTACTATCGAAGTTGAGGTCAATGTACCCGCCAGGGATATCGCGCGGATTCGTACCGATGATTCGGCCCGGGTGAAGCTTGATGCCTTCCCGTTCCAACGTCATGACACCCTGCCGGGAAAAGTGCGGGTCATCAGCGAAGATAGTTTTCGTCGCAATGACCGGGGAGACTCGTTGGAGCAATCGCCTTCTGAGACAGAAGACGCCTTTTATCGAACGAGAATCAGCCTGCTGTCGATGCAACTGCGCAATGTCCCGACGGGTTTTCGTCTTATGCCCGGCATGAAGGTAAGAACGGAAATTAAGGTCGGCAAACGGTCGGTGATTAGCTATTTTCTCTATCCAATCATCCGGGTTTTTGACGAGAGTCTGCGCGAACCATGATGTCTTTATTATTTGCCCATTGCCCGCATGTTCCCATGCAGCGCATGGGAACTAGACCGCCCCCCCCCCTAGTTCCCAAGCGCTGCATCCCCCTAGTTCCCAAGCGCTGCATCCCCCTAGTTCCCATGCGCTGCCTCCATCTAGTTCCCATGCGCTGCATGGGAACTAGATGGAAGAAAGAGCTCAATATTTTGGAGGATTATGCCCGATTTAACAAAGAAAATAGCAATCTGTCATCTTAGCGTATACCGATTATTCGGGGCCGTCCTGCTCCTTCATCTTTGCAGCTGCGGCTCTATAACGGGTATTCCCGCCCACGGTGGAGGCAAACGTTTTGCCGTCGAGCAGGAATTGGTCGCGGCGGCGACCCGGGCAACCGTAAAAAAAATCGACCTGACCACAATACGTGGGAAAAAGGTCAATCTTTTTGTCAATGCCATCGGCGATACCGGTACCGGCAATATGGTCGGTGGCCGCTATTCCCTGGTTTCGCAGCTTCGCGGGGATTACATCCAGACACCTTCTGTTACCGAAAAATCAATTTATCCCCGTTATGCCACAACGTCAACCGGTGCTTCAGGTCCCGAGGGAGCGATGGAAACCATTTTCCCTTCTCCTGAACAAACAACCAGTCAGCAAAAGGGCGGAGGTGGCGAAGTACAGCTCGGCCTGGAATATAAGGGTTTGGGGTCCTACCAGAATTCAACCGAAATTGCTTCAGATGATCTCCAGTATCTTTCCGGCTTACTGGAGACCTATCTTTTCCTGCAAGGCGTCATTGTCGTGCCGCCTTCAGAAGCCGAGATAGATGTTTTTATTACCGTCGATGTTTTCGGTACGGTGCGCACCAGGGTGGAATGGTTTCTGGCAAATAACGAAATATTACGGGCGAAGACAGCCCTTGAGGTCATGGCTGTCGATCACCTCAGCGGCAGGCTGGTGATGCCGCCGCAATCCGCCTCCATCGAGGCCGAATACAACGAGCAATATATCCTCTGGGCCGGCCCGGTGATCATCACCAAACACCTGCGCGAGGCAGAGCCCTTGCTGGCCGATTTTACCGATCTATCCAGCCCGGATCAGCCACTGCAAAATGAGGCTTTGCATATGTCGGCACAAGATACCAATATTCCGTATCCTTTTCGTTTTCAGATCGAACGATGGAAAAAAGATAATAACAGGTGATTTCCAATAATCCTCTAGTTCCCAGTTCCCATGCAGCGCATGGGAACTAGAGCCTAGAGCCCCCAGGTTCCCATGTGCTAGAGCCCCCTGGTTCCCATGCGCTGCATGGGAACCAGTTGAACATATTGCCACGGAGGAGAGTCGTATGAGTGCGATACTGATGTTTTTTTATTGGATAGTTATCCCGGTGGCTGTTTTCCGGTTGGCACGATGGCTCTTTGTGGGAGAAGGTGCTTTTAAAAAAGGGATGGTCGTGGCAGGGACAATGGGTTTTTTCGCATGGTTTCTCTGGATTGCGATCGGGAGAAATATGTGGCTGGACCATCAGGTGCGGGATATGTGTGCCAAGGATGGTGGAGTCAAGGTGTATGAGACTGTTGAATTGACGCCGGACTTACTCGATTGGGCAGGCAGAATATGGATTCCTTTCAGGGAAGAAGCAAAAAAAACAGACAAATATTATATGGAAATGGAAAAGTACTACTTCCTAAAAGGGAACCCGCGAGTAATGCGTAGCACATATAGAATTATTCGGAAAATTGATGGGAAAATTCTTGGAAAAAGCATTTTCTATAGTCGAGGAGGAGGCGGACTTTCGGGTCCCTGGCACACCAGCAGGTTCACTTGTCCCGATCCAGCTGGTGAGTCACCTGGGCTTTCAACATTAATTTTCAGAGGAGAGGGTAATGAGTGAGTTAAGCGAATATTATAAACAAGCAGGACTATCATTCGCAGCATACTCGAATCTGACGCCAGGTATGACAAAGGAAAGCTATATAGCTGCCTTGCAAGACGATCAGACTGGAATGTCCTTGACTCAAGCCAATACTTTTGTCGCAACCTATTCAGTAGTAAATCAATACACAGATGCCTCAGGTGTGTCTGCCACTGTATTTAAAGACTCCCAGGGCAAAAGGTATCTGGCGACACGTGGCACTGAAAGCCTTGGCGATTTCAACGCCGACTACATTCTGGCAATGGGTTTTCCTTCGTATCTCAATCCGCAATTTATCCAACTTCGAACCAAGGTTGACCAATGGCTTGTAAATGGCACTTTGTCGGCCGGCTTTACGGCAGCCGGGCATTCTCTCGGCGGTTATCTGGCTGTAGCGATAGGAACATGGTTCAGTGCAGAGAGCGGAGAAGTGTACACATTCAATGCGCCAGGTTTAGGAGGTGCACCAGGCAATATCTTGGACGCCTTTCGCGTGGCCTTTGGTTTGTCGGATACTGCACTTGTTGACGGTATTTTAAATATCCGTGGAACCGCAGGAATCTCACTTATTTCAGGAATTGGTGCGCAACTCTCCCCACCGATCTTTATCGAAACCGAATCCAATCTCAACCCATTAGCCAACCACAGCATTGTTGGTTTAACCGATGCCTTGGCTGTTTATAGCTTGTTTGCCGAAATATCACCAAATCTGACGATAGAGGATATTTCCAGTTTTATCCGAGCCGATTCATCCAGGGCGGATATGGCGCTGGAAAAAACAGTACAGAAACTTGCCGACATACTCATGCCGGAAGCAGAAGATATCGGCAGCAGGGATCGAGAAAAATTCTATACCACAATCCAGTCATTACAAAAAATGGCCAAGCCAAATCTTTCGATAACTTCCTTTGCCGGACTTTCGGATTCGGCGATTGCAGCCGCGGCCACTATGCCAAATGAATCCGGAATAGTTGCTCGTTATGCTCTTGTTAACTTGAATCCTTTTGTTGTCAGGGGCGCCCCAGGACTTTATGCCAGATTCAATACAGAAGGAGAGCTGGATATAGGTAACGCAACAAATAGAAATGGCCAGCTTTCCAGTCAATTCATCAAAGATCGTGCTACATTTCTCTATCATTTAGTACATCCTGAAGCCACAATCAGTAACCTGGACTCGGATATCGATTTTACCGATAAAAGTTTGGGTGTGGAGATAGATGTTGATAACGGTATGAACGGCGTCGACATGGATCGTGAATACTGGTGGGGAACAGAAAATCAGGATATCTTTAATTCTGTTTTTAATACTGGCGACGATCATATCTTTGGAATGGGTGGCAATGATACGCTCTTTGGCTCCGGCGGTAACGATTACATTGAAGGAGGCAAGGGCCAGGATACCATGAACGGTGGTTCCGGTGACGATACTTTCTTTATTATGGGTGCGGAAGAAGACTATGATGTCTTTATCGGTGGCGCTGGCACGGACACGGTCCTCGGCAGCGACATGGATGATACGATCCGGGTCAATACTCTCTATAGTTTTCATTCCATTGAGCGCATAGACGGTGGCAGCGGCGTCAATGTTATTGCCGGAACAGGAGGCGATGATTTCATCGATCTGACCGGGATCTCAGTCGCGAATATCGACCGCATACAAGGCGGTTGGGGAGATGACCGCATTACCGGAACCGCAGCCGCTGACCTGATTTATGGCGGTGGAAATAGCGATATCCTCAAAGGAATGGCCGGCAACGATACCTTGTACGGCATCGGGGACGACGGCAGGGACGATCATATGGCGGACCGACTGGAGGGAGGTGCGGGCAATGATACCTATCATGTCGGTGCTGGTGATACCATTGTCGATACCGACAATCAGGGGGCCATTTTTTTTGACGGAAAGCAGTTGCCGACCGGCGCTCTGACCCAGATATACAAGGATCAGCACTACTATGAGAGTGAGGGAAATTCCTATCGGGCGATACTCGATGACACTACCGGTACATTAAGTGTCATCGTTGGCTATAGTCCGTATTCTTTCTCCATCGAAAACTTTTCGTCGGGTAGCTTCGGCATTTCCCTCAAGGAGTACATACCTCCGTCGGGTGGATACAGTCTTAATCTGGCCGGATCATCACATCGAGATTCGATGAGCATCCTTGATCTGGGCAATGATCCCGCGTATTGGCGCCTGGTCGTTACCGCTTCTCCCAACGGAGGTTCTGCACAGACACCATTCTACAATAAACCCTTGTCGGCTGCTGCTCCGAGTATGGAAATATCCGGCGGCGATGCAGGTGATTTTCTCTTTGGATTTACGGCGTATGATCATATCGATGGCGGCGCCGGCAACGATATAATCATGGGGCATCTTGGATTCTGGAACGGCAAGCCTTTCTATCAGGCAGGTACTCCGGAAGGTGATTTGCTGGAAGGCGGAGCCGGCAGCGATTGGATAATGGGAAGCGGTGGTGACGATCAGATCAATGGGGGTCGAGACAACGATATAATCGAGGCCTATGATGGCAATGACAGCCTGTTTGGCGATGCTGGTAACGATGTATTGGCCGGAGGTTCTCATGATGCCGTACTTGTGGGCGGAGAAGGTGACGATGCACTGTTTGGCGATGGGTATTTTACCGGAGCTGGATCGATCACTCTCGATACTATGGATCAACGTTACCTGACCTATAGCTATGCAGCTGACGGTTTTGCAACGGGCTATCATTCGGTTAATTTCCTGGTTCATAACGATGCCCCAGTAGCGGGGAATGATTTTCTCGATGGCGGTGCAGGCCGGGATCTGCTGCGGGGAGGTGGGGGAAACGATACCCTACTCGGTGGTGATGGCCACGATTCGCTCACCGGTGGTATTGGGGCTGATCTTCTGAAAGGCGGCAGCGGCAATGACCTGCTTGTTGGCGATAACGGGGATCAGCAGGAAACTGGCAGTGATGGTGGCGATACTCTCTATGGTGGTCTCGGCAACGATTATCTCTATGGCCTGGGTGGTGACGATGTTCTCTCTGGCGATGAAGGTGCGGATTATCTTTCCGGTGGTAGTGGCCGGGATTTCATTTCAGGCGGCAGTGGTGCCGACACTTTGTTTGGCGATAGCGGCGACGATACCCTGAACGGTAATCAGGGGATGGATGTCCTTTTGGGCAACCAGGGCGATGATATCCTGCATGGCGGAACCGGCAACGATTATCTTGACGGTGGCGATGGCAACGATGTGTATGAATTGGGGCCTGGCAGTGGCCATGATACTATTGCCGAGAGTGGTGGTTCTACCCGGCTACGTTTTGCCGAGGGAATCAGTGCCTCCCAGATCAAAATTTCGCAGGTCAGAAAACTCGGCGAGAACGGCGTATTTGAATACACAGAGAGGGGAAATGATCTCTGGGTACAATACTCCGCGTCAGATGCGGTGTATATCGAGAATGGCATGGGTTTGCCAAACCTCTCTCTTGAGTTTTCCAATGGTGGCCAGCTGACCCATAATCAGCTACTGGGACTTCTGGCTGCATCCCGGGATGAGCCCGGCAATCCCGTGAATGATCCATCCGCCCGGGTCGATGTGATTGCCAATAGCTCGAACGATTTGCCGATAGCAGGCGAGTCTCTGGATATGCTGAATGGGTATGCTGCGCAGAACGCATCCAGTTTGCGAGGCTTGTACAATTATTTTAAAATACAGAGAGGCAAACTCGATCCTGGTCAACCTATCCCTTCCAGCATAATGCTTGGTAACATATGGGGGGTGGCGAGCTGGCGATGGAATGTTGCCGATGCTTCCCTGTTTGATCGCAATAATTCCTTTGGTCGTTCTTTTGCCAGCGCTAAGGCCTGGCGGGTCCGTCGCGATCCACTTGTGCTCGATCTTGACGGCGATGGTATTGAGACTGTCGGCACTGACGCCGGGGTGCTTTTTGACCATAATGGCGACGGCATAAAAACGGGAAGCGGCTGGATTGAGGCCGATGATGGTTTTCTGGTGCGGGACCTTAATGGCAACGGGATCATCGATAACGGCTCGGAGCTTTTCGGTGATCAAACCATCCTGCAAGACGGCATCACAGCGAAGACCGGCTTTGCTGCTCTTGGTGATCTCGATACCAATGACGACGGCACAATTGATGCCGCTGATACGGCCTTTGCCGAGCTGAAAATCTGGCGGGACCTCAACCAGGATGGTCTTTCCCAGGCAGACGAGATGCATACGCTTACTGATCTTGGTATTGCTGCCATTGATCTGCAATTTACCTCGGGCGGGCTGAGCCAGCATGGCAATGTTATTGCTCGTACGGGAACTTTTACCAGGACCGACGGGACAAGCGGTTTAGTCGGCGATGTCAATCTCGCTGATAATTTATTGGCGCGGCAATTTACCGATCCGATCGAGACATCCGCGTCTGTTGCCGTTCTGCCTGAACTGCCGGGAGCGGGCAACGTACGAAATCTGCAGGAGGCAGCCACTCTTTTCCCTGCATTGCAGGACATTCTCACTCGCTACACTCAGGAAGACAGCCGTGCCGGACAAATGGCGCTGCTCGACGAACTGCTTGTCAAATGGGCGGATACCTCGGGTATGGCCGGATCTTTTGCGGAAAGGGTGTCCGCACAGTATCGAGTGGAATATATGGCATTCGGTGATAGAGCAAGACGCAGGCACATGACCGGATTCCAGGGCAGTGGAGCAACAGCCGTGGCCAATGTCGAAAATAGCCTGATCGATGCTGACTATCGCCATCTTATTCGGCAATGGGATGAGCGTATCCATGTTCTTGAGGCTTTTAACGGCAGTTACTTCTTCGAGGTACCCGGTCAATCCCAGGTAGGAGGTGGGGCCATTAGTGGCATGACGGTTGATACTTCAGGATATTCCGCTCTTTTCGGAGCCGATGCAGGCAGGCCCGGCCTGGTGATACAGTACTCTGCACAGCAACTCAGGCAACTGGAGGAATCGTATGCGGCCCTGCGGCAGTCGGTATATGGTTCTCTCTGCCTGCAGACCCGCCTGAAAGGATATCTTGACCAGGTTGATCTGGTCCTTGCCGAAGATTCGGTTTCTTTTGATTTCAGCAGGGTCAGCCTGTCTTTTCGCGACAAAATTGCGGTCGATCCGACCAACGGTCTGGCCGATCTGATAGAATTCAATACCTATACAACCGGCATCCTGAGTGGCACTTCCTGGGATGGCGTGGTCATGATGGAAGAGATTTTACGTGAGCAATCTCTTACTCCTGAGCAGGTAGAACTGTGTCGCGAGCTTGATGTGCACTTCGATGGCAACCAGATGGGAAATGCAGGCAACGACATCATTCTGGGAGATACATCAAGCCGTTCCTTTTCGGGTAGGGCCGGCAACGACATCCTGCTGGGTGGTTCGGGCAATGACGCTGTGGCCGGCGGCACCGGTGATGATATTCTTTCCGGGGGTGCCGGTGACGACCGACTCTACGGGGAGGCGGGAAATGATACTTTTATATTTCGCCGGGGCAGCGGCAACGATGTAATAAATGATGCAGAGGGGCGGAACAGCATTGTTTTCTTTGGGCTGAATCCAGCAGATATTACTGTCACCAATGCCTTTTCGACCTCTAGAGATCTTATCTTTCGTATCAAAGATACTGGAGAGACACTGACGATTGATTTGGATAGGAACTATGGGGAGATTGCCGCCGGGCTGGATAATAGTTTTTTCTTCGCCGATGGTACAGTCTGGGATATTACCGAAGTTCTACACCAGTCACTCGCCAAGGCTACCGACGGAGATGACAGTATCTGGGGCAGTTTTGAGCGCGACACCCTTTATGGATTGGCAGGCAACGATATCATCGCCGGCAATGGTGGCGATGATATCCTCGACGGAGGACCCGGTGACGATGTTTTATTGGGAATGGGGGCAGATTTCTCCAGCCTGTCCAGCAATAACGAATGGATACAAGCCAACGGCAACGACACCTATGTCTTTGGTCGCGGTTATGGTCATGATACCGTCATTGATGGTGATACGACTCCTAATACTGATTGTTTGCAATTAAAAGACGATATTCTGCCTGAGGATCTGGTCGTCCAGCGGGACGGGAGGGACCTCATCCTGCAGATCAAAGACACTGATGACCGAATTACCCTGCAAAAATATTTCGCTGAAAGCAGCTATTGGGCTGAAAAGAACAATCCCTATGAAATCGAAAAGATAGCGTTTGCTGATGGCACTATCTGGACGGCCGACACAATCAAAGATCTGCTGCTGGTCGGCTCGGACAATCCGGAAACGATTATAGGGTATCGAGGTGACGATATAATGACCGGCCGGGACGGTGATGATACTATTGAGGGGCGTAGCGGCAACGACAGTATCTCTGGTGGTGTCGGCAATGACACCATTCGGGCCGGTTTGGGCAATGATAGTATCGATGGCGGCGCCGGTGACGACGTACTTGATGGCAACGGAAATCAGGCGGGCTTCGACGATGAGACCATGCGGGCTGGTATTGATGATAATGATACCTACCTGTTCGGCTGGGGCGATGGGCATGATACCATACGCGATTTTGACTGGCGATCAGGTAGTGAGGATACGCTTCAATTCAAAGATGGTGTTGCCATAAGTGATGTGTCTTTTGAGAGAATTGCCAACAGCAGCGAAGATTTGCTGATCACCCTTGGTGATGGTGCGGACAGTGTCACCGTCAAGAATTGGTTTAGCTATAATTCTAACTTCTATAAAATAGAACGGTTAGAATATGCTGATGGGACTGTACTGGATTTTACGTATGTCGATACCCATCTCAACAAGATGGGCACCATGGAGAGAGATACCCTTCATGGCAGCAGAAGCAGTGAAACATTTTTCGGTTTTAGTGGCGATGATACTCTCTACGGCAGGGATGGCGATGACATTATTGACGGCGGCACCGGTGACGATCTGCTGGATGGCGGTAAAGGCAGTGATACGTATCTGTTCAATAGAGGTTCGGGCCGTGATACAGTAATAGAAAGTACTGCCAATTTCGAAGACCTCGATACCATTCTTCTTGGCCCTGATATTCTTCCTGAAGATGTTATCGTCGGTCTATCAGCCACAGACCTGATACTGTCAATCAAGGGGACAGAAGATAGACTTATTATCAAGAATGGTTTTAGCTCCAATACGCAGGCAAAGACTATTGAACAGCTGCATTTTGCCAATGGTCAGGTATGGAATCATACTGATTTGCAGATCCGTGCCATAGTAATGACCATCGGCGACGAAACCAGCGAGGGTGACGATACTATTTTCGGTACACCTTATAGCGATAGCCTCATCGGTGGTACCGGTAACGACCTGCTTTTCGGCCTGGAGAGCGATGATTATCTCGATGGTGGAGCGCAGCGCGACTGGCTTGATGGCGGAGACGGCGATGATACCCTTATGGGGGGCCTTGGCGATGATGTATTGTTCGGTGGTGCCGGCGATGATGTTTTTTTGGCAGGACCGGGGAGCGATATTGCCTGGGGAGGGGAGGGTGGCGATACCTATATTTTTCATGCCGGGGACGGCACACTGACCATTGAGGATAGGTCTGAGGAAGAGGCTGCCGGGAGTGCTGATGACTCTGTCGGCCAATTTGACTACGGCGGGGATTACGGAGGCTCCGTATCCCCTGTCAACATCCTGCAGTTCGGTCCGGGAATCAGTTTGTCCGATCTGGCCTTCTCTGAAAAAAAAGGGTATCTGATCATAGACATTGCACCATCGGGTGATCAGATCAGGCTGGCGGGTTATGCTCCGGATCGGCCAACGTTTACCAATGCTGTCGATTTCTTCAAGTTTTCTGACGGCAGCATTGCCGATCGAGAATCTCTTGTAGCCCAGGGTGCAACTCTGGTTGGCACGAGTGGCGATGATGTTTTCCCGGCAACTGCGGGGGATGATTATCTGGCGGGAGGCAGTGGCAGCGACCGGTATACCTTCAATATCGGCAGTGGTGTCGACACCATCGTCGATATCAGTACAGCTGGCATGGAAAACAGTATAGAGTTTGGTTCTGCTATTGCGCATGGCGATATACGGGCCGTGGTCGACAGCGGTACGCTGGTCCTTTGGGTTGGCGCGGCTGGGGATGCGATCAGGTTTGCCGGTTATGATCCGGCTATGGCGGCGATGCCGCATCCAGTGGGCCAGTTCGATTTCTCGGACGGCACCAGCCTCAGCTTTGCCGAGCTGCTGGCTCGAGGCTACGAGATTATCGGGACGCCGGAAAACGATGATCTCTTTGGGACTGCAGGGAGTGACAGGATCCGTGGCCTTGCCGGCAATGATCTGCTGCGCGGCGGGGCGGGCGATGATGCCTATCTCTTGGCGGCTGCTGGCGGAGTGGATACCATAGATGATAGCGCCGGACCGGGCGAAGGGAATACAGTGGTTCTGCCGGACGGATCCACGGTGGAAAATATCCGTCTTGGTCATGACCCCGATTCGTCTACTTTGATCTTGACGGAAACAGGCACCGATAACGAAATCCACCTGACTCATTTTGACCGTTTGGATCCCATGGGAGACCGGGCGGTACAATATTTCCAATTCGGTCCGGATGGGACCATTCTCGCCTATGAAGAGCTGCTCTCCCGAGGTTTTGATATCGAAGGAAGCGACGATAATGACAGGCTGTTCGGTACCGCCCTCACTGAC
>RCMY010000765.1_pt1 | contig 30568 bp, 34 predicted proteins | sample 2041341 | NCBI WGS metagenome assembly RCMY01 (sample SAMN09708234, study PRJNA481090) | Marine sediment metagenome, whole genome shotgun sequencing project. | reverse complement strand
TACTTAGATGTTTTCATAGAAAATCTCCTTAAATCAAGGTTATTCGATTTTCTACTTTTAAACTCAATTATTTTTAGGGAGGATTACCGCTCGACTCCATCCTGTTTCCACAAACCTACATAGCGTTCATGAGATTCGCCCGAACACGCCGCCAACAATAAGGCGGCAACTACAGAAAAAATATAACGCATCATCTGCCCTCTATTTAAGGTTTAACGTTGACGTGGAATGTCATTCATTCTGAATTTTATCTCAAAACTAAACACCTATCTAGGCTCGACCACTCATGGCATAAAACTTTTCCACTGGGTCGTAATACAGTTCGGTCATATAGGTTCGGTCGAAAAAGCACACCACATCAATCGTGGAACGCACGGTATTTAAAATATAGTCGTAATCCATCGTTTGGCCTGTGGCCGATTCTTTGGCCAACTGGGCAATCCGGTAATGCACGCTGCGAGCATCGTTGGCGTGTACCGATGTGAGGCCGCCAGGGTGGCCGGTGTTGAGTGCGGAAAGGTAATCCCACGCTTCATCACCGCGCAGCTCGGTGAGAAAGATGCGGTCGGGCTTCAAACGCATACAGGCGGCGATAATCATCTTCGCCGTGATGTGTTCTTTGTAAAACAGGTGCGCGTGATTGGGATGATTGGGCAATGACAGCTCGTGCGTGTCTTCGATGGTCAGAATCCGCGTTTCACGCGGAATCATATCTGCAAGCGCTTTGGTGAAGGTGGTTTTACCGGAGCCGGTGCCACCCACCATGCAGATGTTCAGCTTGTGCTGGATGGCCAGCTGAAAAAAAGCGTTCAAATCGCCGTTGGCTTTGTGCTCGAGCATTTGATATTGCCAGTCGGCCAGCCGTACATCGTGCGGTAGCTTCATTTTGTCGCACACATCGCGCATAAGGCGGCCATCAATTTCAATACTGCTCTCCGCTACCACTCCGTGCTTGGATACATCGGCAAAACCGTTCAGACGGCCTGTTCGCAGGTAATCATCAAGACTGAAGCGGGTGTTGGAGGGTTTACGGAACGCGAACACCATCGTACCTTCCTCGCAGGAAGGCGGCATCATGATGTGGCCGCGTTCGCCATCAGGCAGCGTAACCGAATGTATCGGGTGTTTGCCGTTCAACGCCTTTCCATTGAAAACACACAAGGCATTGCCCAACTGCTTTAATTCGTCCAAGGCCAGTTTATCGTTGCCGAAGCGGTTAAAGCCGCTGCTGTCTTCAATAAACAATTCGCCCGGCCGGTTAATCAATACTTCGGTGACACCGGCTTGATTAAGTTTTTCGGAAATGCCGAGTTTGTCCAGCAGATTGCGTGCGGTAATGTCGTTGCAGAAATCAAGCATTTGGAAGCCTAACGTGAAAGCCCCGCAATTTCTGCGGGGCTGTTGTTAATGGGCGTTGACCAGCTCATAAACATTGCTGAAATCCACATCACGCGCCACAAAAATCATGATGCGTTCGCCTTGGTTTACGTAACCAGTGGGCGGAATGTTGATGCTGTTTTGCAATGCCAATGAAGCCATGTCTTGCGCCGATTGGGTGGTACTGTCAAATGTCACATTGTTGTTGCCATTGGAACGGCGGCTGCTTGCGTAGCCGGCCACATCGTCAATCAGGCTCAACATAATGGAGCCGCCGAAGCGTTTCCAAAAATGTGTGTTTACCCGCGCCGGATGGCCGGAACCGCCCAAAGGATCGGCGCCGAGACTGTCAATATTCACTACCACACCCGAAGGCGTTTCCAGCGTGCCCCAAGCCGCAAATACGCGTGCCTGGCCCTGCAACAAGGCCGATTGCTGCTCGCCCAGCACCACCGTGCCTTTTTCGACCAGCAAGGTCTTGCCATTGGCGGAATAAACATCGTTGGTGACTTGGCATTTGGTCAAGCCCGGATAAGTAGTAACGATACGGGTCAACAAGGTACATTGAATACCGGTGCCGCGTGAGAGCAGGTAATCACGGCTGCCGCGTTGCTGTGCGGCAGTAGACGCAAACACGGTGGTATTCAGACGGCCGGCCAAACCCTGTTGACCACTACCACTACCACCTTCAGACGGCCTTTCATCGGTGCCGCCGAAACCACCCGAGTCCGTAGCCGTGTCACTACTGCCGGGTGCAGCGGCCGTGGCATTTGAGCGGTTGACCGGAATCATCAATTCGCTTTCCAAACGCAAATCAACCGCCGGTGCAGCAGGCTCCGACACAACCAGCGGCATGGTTTGCGCAGTGGCAGAATCGGCCGATGCAGGCTGTGATTCGGCAATCGGCGTTGAAGCAGCCTCAATTACCGGCTCAGATGCGGTCGTTTCCAGCAGAATGCGTTGTTGCTCTTCGGCAAACTTCTTAGGCGCAACTATGGCAATATCGGCCTTTTCAACTGTTTTTTCTTTTTTGAAAAATACGCCGCCGTAACGCATCAACCCGGCGACGACAAAACCCACGGCAAACAGCAAAACCACCAACACAATCACTTTGCTCATGGTGGAAATCTTGCGGGTGCTCAAATCTGTGGGCAGACCGCGTTCGGCTTCGGGCTCCTGCACCGATTCCGATAAATCCTGATGCATTCGGAAATCACCGTCTTCAGGTGTTTGTTGCGGCAGATTGCCCGGTGTAATTTCTTTCGGGCTGTCCGGCTCAATGTCGCCGACCTTGTTTTGTTGCGGATCTAAATTCATTTTTGCGCTCCCTTCTTCATGCGCACGGTATCCGGAATGGTGGTACCGCGATAATTAAACTGGCCGGTGCTGTCGTAGCTGCGGTTTTCAACTCCCAGCACCGATTTACCCAAGCGCAAATGAAACAAGGCCGATGTGTCGTGTACAACCAAAGTGTCCATATCCACATGGCTGTTGACGGTAGATTCCGTGCCATCAGGCGATACCTTGAACACAGCCGGCATATCACGGGCGTTATTGAAGCGCAGATAAGTAAAGCGGCCATCATCCCACATGGCCGTCGGTGCCAGCGATTTTTCACCGAACGCCCAAAAATCATAATTGCGGAAACCGTGCGTGGTATCGGGGTAAAGCTCTTTCATGGTGCCGGCCGTGCGGCGCTTGGCTTCATCGGCCAATTGCTGCTTGCGGATATCTTCCGGATAGCGGAACCGCAAAACATAAGTCTGCGCCTGTCCTTTACCGGCTAAAGCCAAATCAAAAACATAAGTGCGTTTGTTGGTAGCCAGCACCATATTGGTGCGCGGTGAACTCATCGCCGGCTTGAAAAAAATATTGCTGCCCTGCACACTGACTTTCCATGCGGCAGAGTTGCCTGTGGCCAAGCCGGTGCTGTCACCTACAAAACGCTCATCTGCGGCCAATTGCACCAACACGGCCTTGCCAATACCGGTGCGGATGCGCACCACATCGTCGGCGTTGTAGTTCACATACTGAATACGCTTATCGTAAGCCGTACCCTTGGGCGTTTGCGCGGCCTGCGCCGGCACAAAGCAAAGGCCGGTCAACAGACCGGCCAGTAATAGTGATTTTTTGATAGTCATTGCGCGTTCTCCATATCCGCACGATACGAAACCGCCTGAAAACCCAAAGGGTTCACCAAACGCTCTTTCTCGTTTTGAGCGCCATTTTCATAACCGAAAGCGATCGTGGCCATCATGTTCTGCGTCACCGGCGCTTCATGGGTAGCCTGGCTCGTGGGAATGCGGATTTTTTCAAAGCGTACCTGAGCCGTGCCGCCCAAGTAGGTAATCATTTTGATTTTTACCTTAACCTGGTATTTGTCGGTCAACACCTTATGCGGCGCATACTCGCTGTTGAACAGCCGGTTCACCACTTCCTGCTCCTGCGGTGCGCTCAGCAACATGGTGGCATCGTAGGTATCCTGCACGGTGTACCAATCGTAGCCTTCACGATATTCCACATATTTGCCTAACCAGTAATTGTTCATCACTTCGTCATTTTCTACTGTCTGATGCTTCAACGTGCTGATCACATCGGTGTAGCCGGTGTTGTTGTCCACGCGCACGATAAACGGCTCTACGCTTTTGAGCGGGGCGAGGGCGGCCACGGCGAATGTGGCGGCTGCTGCCATCAGCACGGCAACACCGGCAACCGACCAGGCGATTTTACTTTGGCGGCGCACCGCATCGATTTCGGACTTTTCAAATTCTTCGGCCGACTGGATAAAATCGTTGCCTTGCTGATGGGGTGTTTTAGGGCGTTTGGGTTTTTCTGCGGCCGCAACAGGTGCAGCCGGGGTTTTCTTGCGAAACAGGCTCATAATTTAGCTCGCTTGGTACGTGGGATTGATCGGAAAGGCTTTGCCGCTGGGCTTCTTGGGGGCGTGCGAACAGGCCGCCAGCGTGATGATGAGCAGAGTGAGAATCAGGGGTTTCATGGGAAGCTCCAATAAAAAAAGCCTGCTGGGAAGCAGGCTTGTTCATGTTAAGTCTTAATTTTTTTCTAAAGTGAACCTAATTTTGCTTGTATCTACGCGGTTTTCTTTTTTGATAAACCCATTAGAATAAATTTTTGTTTTTTCTTTTGCGGGAATAGATGTCTCAACAACAATCGGATTTACATAAAATCCTTTTGCATCATAAACAGGCATAGACATATACACTTTTATGTCGCTTGAGGACTTATTGTAAGCTTCACCCGTTAATTCAAACTCTAAAAATTCTACCGCTGTTCCACGGTCATTCTCGCTCAGCCTCACATTTTTTAATTCATAAATAGCTGTGATTTTATCAGGAATAGATTTACCCGAACGGGCAGACGAGATACCGGTAGAAGTCCCATTAATTTGTCCCAAGGTATCATTTACCTGTTTCAGGCCGTCTGTTAAAGTTGCACAACCTGACAGACTTAAAACTAAAGCGGAACACAAACCTAATAATTTCATTTTACAATTCTTTGTCATTTATAAATCTCCTTAGTCATGGACATCCTTCAACCATGCAATATCGTGGGAATGAAAATACATAGATAACAAAAACGTTAATAATGAGGGTATAGCACGGCCACCATAATCAAGAATGAAGTCTGTGATATGAACATATTCTGAATATGGTTTATCGGGGCCAAACAATTTCCACATCCAATATGCCCACGTCAGACTAAAAAAAAAGGCAATATATTTGCGGAGTTTGGGATTTACAAACACGCCATAAACGAAAAAGACGAACGAGAAAAAACCGGTTGCCAGTAAGATACTATTTTCCCACCTCGTACCCTGAATAAAGTTAAGACGTGCTGTTGTGAATGCCAACAAAGCAGGAACCATAAGAACCTCTAGAAAAAGCAGTCCTGAATTCTCATCAACATGCTTCGCCTGAAGAATACCTTTTCGAATATCGTTGTGATCCATGGTTATTTTCCTTTATTTCATGCATTTATGTCTTTTTTATATTACCGCCACCGGATTTTCCAAAACGGCTTCTAACTTTGTTCACACCTTTTTCGGTTGTATTTCCGGCTTTGCGCAAGCCGCCACGAGCCATGTTGTAAACAGTACGCATAGAACCCTGAATCGCACCGCCACCGGTTAGGGCTGAGGCAATTTGCGGAATATTCCAGCATACAACTACAAAAACCAGTAAAGCCAATAACAGCAATATTGCCAAATTACCTGCTGCAACCAAATTGTCAGCACCCATAATATCAACATAACTGCTAATAAAAGCTAACTTCATTGAACCCAATATGGATAACAACACAATCATAAAAACATAATTAAGACACTGTCCTATCCAGTTCATAGCATATTGTCGTGTGGCGGGGAACAAACCAAATCCAATAAAAATCGGCCCTATCATCAGTACCATTGCCAGCGACACTTTACCGAGAACATAGAAGGCAAACATCACAGCCAGTAATATTCCCATGAATATTTCTACAGCCCAAATGGTAACAAGATAGGCTAGTTTTATATCAACATCCAATGTACTAACGGCCAATCTCTGTTCTTCTAAATTATCAGTAAGCGTATTTACATCATCCACAATTTTATCCAGCGCACCGCCGGAATAATCGATATTGCCAAAGGCTTTCGCTATATCATCCGGTAGACCATAAATTACATTGGCAAGTTCATGATAATTTCCTGCGCTGAATGCCAAACCGATTAAAAGCGCCCAAACCATCAGCCTTTTAAAGAAGTCTATGGCCATCTCGTCTATTCCGCCGCCTTGCCAATAGGAGAAAGCGATCAGCAGCAGATACAACCCGAAAAGGGTTGAGAAGATAGGTGCGATATTGGAAATAAGGTTACCGGCTGATTCAAATAAATTTGTCCCCATATTGACGGTTACAAACTGGGTCATGTCGGTAAAAAATGTAGATCTTTCAGCCATGATTGTTTTTCCACAGAAAGCCCACCGTTACCGGTGGGCTGATTTTCAATACAGCGTCAAATGCTGCTGCAAGCCTTTTGTTCATCGCGGGATTTAGCGCGAATTTGGCATTGAATAATACTTTTTTGTTGTGCAGAGCGGATTTGTTCATCTTGCCTAGCGATGCGGTCGGCTGTATCTAGGGCAATTTGAATATTGGCAATTTTAGCCTGCTCCACTGCGATACGGTTTTGCAAATCGGCCGCTGCTTTCATGTCTTGAGTTTGATTGATTTGATTCATCAAACCATTTAGTGCATCTACACGCTTAATAACACCATCCATCGCTTGTTTGGTATTGGCATATTGCTGAACTAAAGCGTCATTTCCACCACCACGCTGATACCGCTTAGAATCGGACAGATTCTTATAGCTTATATCTTTAATGTCGCCATAAATGCCTTTCCACTCATCAGGCACTTGATCAAGGGCAGCATCCTTAAAAATATTGCCCAAATTGCGCGAACCAGTCAGCGCTTTGAACTGTTGGCGTTGCTGTTCGAGCTGGCTTTTCATCGTATTGAGTTGGTTGGCCATTTCAGCCATTTCCTTGATGAAGTTGGCAGCAGTCTGTGCATTGCCGACAATATCAACTACCGAAATACCGCTTGCACCGGCCGGCGCAACTGCACCCAACATCAAACTGCCTGAAACCATAGCCGCCAGCAGGCGGCGGGTAAACTGCTTAGAAACGTTCATACTACTTCTCCTTGCCTGGAAATAAAAAAACCGCCGGGAAAACCGGCGGCCGGGAACGATACTGAAACAGCATCAATGGGACTGCAATTTTTGCTGCTTGGCTTCACGACGCATCTGTTGGAACACCGGCAACCAGTCATCAGGGTGTTCGCTGCGGCATGCGGCCATTGCCTGATGCATGATGTGTACGTTGGCCGCATTGCCCGACAGCACCGCCATTTCATCTGAAAAGCCATACAAATCCAGTTTGGCCAAAGAGCTTTTGCGATTTTGCTTCACCATAAACATGCGTGAATCCGGAGCCATCTGTTTCAGCTCCACAAACTCTTTATAGGTCAGGCCGCAACGCTCATAACTGCCTTCAAACTCTGCATCAGGGTTGGGCAGCAGAACCTTGGTGACAGTCTGCTCGACCACCGTGTCGAAAATCGGACTGTTGATGGCATCTTTTGGCGATTGCGAAATCAACAACATTACCTCACCCAATTTACGGCCGGTTTTCAGGGATTTGGTGATGAAGTTTTGCGTCATCGGATATTTGGCCGGCAGCCAAAACTCTTCTACCGGTACAAACAACACGCCTTGCTCTTTTGCCACCCGCTCCAGCATCATATCTTTCAGGAAAAACAGGCAGGCCAGAATCGGCTCGGTTGGTCTGTAGTTGGGTTTCAACAAGTCGGTTACGTCAAAGCCGATGCGGTAAAACTCATCAGGATTAAACAGGTTTTCAGGGTTGTCCAAGCACCAACCGAAGCGGCCTTTACTGCACCACACTTCCAAGCGGGTAAACAGACTGTTGTCTTCGGCGCTTGGCGGGATGGATTGCAGAATGGCGCTGAAACGGCGGTATTTGAAATCAAGATTCATCACGGTATCCACCGCCATCTTGATCTGTTTTTCCTCTTCCGCTGTATTGTCGCGGCCGTCACGGCGTGCGCACGAACCTACCAAGTCATACAGAAAATCCCGCGTCTTCGGCGTATCCGGCCATTGAAACGGATTGATGCCGGTTGGCTTTCCTGCTTCCATTGAGAAATAAGTACCGCCGATGGCGCGGATGAATATCTCCATACCGCGATCCAAATCCATTGCAAACAGATAAGGGGCAAAGCGCTCGGCAAAGCTCAATAAAGCCGTCTGAAGCGTGGTTTTGCCAGAGCCGGTGACACCAAGAAACAAGGAATGGCCGGCAGGATATTCACCCTTCGGTACCACTTCATCAGGCTTGGAATAGTGGAAATTAAAGTCGTACAAGGTGCGGGCTACGGTTTGCAAGGGCATGACGGCCGAACCGTCGCCCAAGGCATTGCCACGGCTTTTACCGTGCTCGAAGTTATACATACCGAAAGAAGCAGCCAAATTGGTTGTGGCTTTCGGTATCGGCCGCGGTTTGCTGGTATAGCCTGGCACTTGGCTGTAAAACGTACTCGGAGCCGACAAGGTGGCACGGACAAAACGGAAACCGCCCGAATTCAAAAAGCGGGCGGCAGCCACTTGGCCGTTGGAATAGGCTTTTTTCGGCGTGTCGCCGTAAACCACCAGTGCGCCGTGGTAATCACCAAACATCAATTCACCGGCGGCCAAATGGCCTTTGGCTTCTTCCAGCTCTTCTTGCTGGTAATCGGCCATATCACCTACCGACCGCAGCTTATTGAGTTGGTCATCAATTTTTTTCTGCATCGCGGCTTGGCCGATATACACAAAGCTTTGCGTGAAAACAAATTCACACGGAATGCTGAGGATGTTATTCAACACCTTCATTTTGGTTTGGCCAAACTCTTTCAGGTCATAGAGCGTGGCATAGCGGGTTCTGCCGGCTCCGCGCATTTCTAAAAGTTCTGCGCCGAAATGCAAGTCGGCGGCCGGAATCACGCGAAAGGCATCGGTATTACTCAAAGGAATCGGTTCGCTGTTGCCGTTAATCAATGAGCCGATAAAGTCGTAGAACTCGGAAAACAAAATGCCGTTTTCGTTTTGATAAGCACCCAACACATACGGGTCGTATGTGCGCAGCGATTCGGTCATTTTTTCAATCAGCTCTTCAGCTTCTTCAATAGCATCATCAATGTCTTCATACTTCAACACGGCTGTGATGTAGTAGATGTTTTCGTAGTAATCATCACGCTGAAAACGTTCCATATACTTTTCATGAAATTCGCGGGTAAATTTGGTGCTGAATTCATAACGGCGGGAAAAATCCACTTTCTTGTGATGCAGCGTGCACCACAGCCCCAAGCGGCTGCCTTTGTCTTTACCGAACATCGACAAAGCCTTGTTCAGGTGCAGATACTGACTGACAATGGTGGAATCGTTCACACCTTCGAATTGCGTGCCTTCCAGCCGCAAGGCAAAGGCCACATGATTACCGCCGAGTGAAATCACGTTTTTACTGATGTGTTGTTTGAATTTCGGCAGAAAATCTTCTTGTCCCGGTTGGGATTTAAGAATTCTGTTCAAAAAATCGCTTGTAATCTTCATGTTGTCGTCCGTATTTGTTGCCCAAGATGGTATTGGTCTTACCGAACATGCGGAAATTTCGCCGCCGCAGCACCCATTTCACTTCCAACGCCCGAATGCGCAACGCTTGGTCGTCCTGCATGGTCTGCTGGCGGATAAAGGCGATAAGCGGCACCGCCAACAGCATGATTAAAAACGCTTTGGCCTGTAAAAACGGCAAAACCATCATGGTGATAAACATCAACCCGCCCAACGTCGCCATAACCGGAACCAGCGGCATACCAAAAACGGTAGCCGCCCGGTCAAGGCCGTTGTAGCTGGGCAGCTCATCAGTTACTTCCAGTAAATCTTTACTCATAAACCACCCACCGTTGGTTAAGAATTAAAAAAGCTCCAAAAGAAAACGGCCAGCGCGGGAACACCGCCGGCCACGGCTACTTTCAGACAGGCTTCACCGAAATCACCCCACTGGCGCTTGTTCATCCACACCAAAACAGCTTGAATAGCGAGATAGATACCGGCACAAACACCGATAAAGGCATAAATGGCCTTATCCCATTCGGTGGCATTTTTTTCCAGCGTTTTAATGCCGCCGGAAGCCGCTTCGGCATCCACACCATAGAGCAATGCAACCACAACGAGCGCAGCGGTAGCCACGGCAACAGAACGGTTGCGAACTACATAGTTGTTTGAAACTATCTGATTCATTTTAATTTCCCATAAAAAAAGCCGCACAAAGGCGGCAGATACAAAAAATCCGACATCAAGCCGGAACACATCGCCCAAAGGCAAATTCAGAATTCTTGGAAAACGTCCCAAGAGGCGTAAACTTTTTTAGGTGCTTCTATCTGCATTACGGTAGGCACCTTGCCACTAGCTGCTTTGCTTGCGACGGCTTTCACCGGTGCGGCAGACGCGTAAGCAGAGTTGCCGCTCAGGCTTGCATAGCGGTTGCGCACCTGTACAACATAGTTGCGTGTTTCACGATACGGCGGAATGCCGCGATACTTATCTACTGCGCCTTCGCCGGCGTTGTAAGCTGCAACGATGTAGTCGAAATTACCCTTGAAGCGGTTGGACAAAAAACGCAGATAGCGTGTGCCGGCAATGATATTTTGCTCGGGGTCATACAGATGCTTGGGATTGACACCCATCCGCGCGGCAGTCGGCGGGATAACCTGCATCAGACCACGGGCGTTTTTGTGAGAGGTTGCATTGTGATTACCGCGGCTTTCCGCGTGCATCACCGCCCACACAAGGTTGGCATCCAGCCCCTGCAAAGCAGCATGTTTTTCAACCAAGCTTTGGTATTGCGGATAAATGCCGGCAGCGTTCGCGCTTGCGGCGGTCAATACCAACAGCAACGCAGGAAAAAGTCTTTTCAAATCGTGCTCCTTTCGTGTAATTTAGAAACAGAAAAACGAAAATTTAAGCGTCCTGAATAGACGTTTAAATTTTCGTTCTTGGTTTTGGCGTGTGCCAAACTTGTGCCTGAAACATGATGATAAATACTGTTTGTGACTGAGTGTGCAGGCATCACTTCTTAGCATTATCAATTAGTTATATATTCGTATTAATACTTAAAATCCGTCGCCTCTAATACAGGCGTGCCGGTTCGATTCCGGCTCCGGGCACCACTAACCGCTTTTAAGCGGTTATTTTTTTGCTTTTCAATATCTGTAAAATACCCATCCTAAAAATACCCATCCTAAAAATACCCATCCTAAAAATACCCATCCTAAAAAATAATATATAGTGAAATGCATAAAAAAGTGATACGGCGGGTAGGTTGGGTTGTAAACCCAACAAATCCACAAGCCGTCTGAAACGTCGGGTTTATCAACCCAACCTACGCCATTGTAAAATAACGTTCTGTGTCACTTTTTCTAGCATTTCACTATACAAACAGGCAGCCCGTAGGCTAGATTCTTAAATCCGACACTTGTTCGTAGAACAAGGCACGCACATCGCTTTAGCCGATGGCCAAACATCAGATTCAATAGCCCGGCCTACGCGGATGGCACTGTCAAACTGCTTTTATTTTGCAAGCTTATTTTTTTATACCAATTCAAAAAAGTAAGCTAACAAGGCGGCGAGCCGCAGACAGTACAACTAGTACGGCAAGGCGAGACTATGAATTTTTAAAAAGGCCGTCTGAAATATTTTCAGACGGCCTTTTCGATTGGGTTCAAATCACATCACTTCCAGCGTGTCGATGCCCAGCAAATCCAAGCCTTGTTTCAAGGTATCGCCGGTGAGTTTGGCGAGTTGCAAGCGGGTTTCGCGGCTGGTGCCCTCGGCTTTCAAAATCGGGCAGGCTTCGTAAAAGCGGCTGAATAAAGTGGCCACTTGGTAAAGATAGCCGGCCAGATAATGCGGATACGAAGTTTCGGCCACGCTTTGCAACACATCTTCAAACTTCAGCAATTCCACCGCCAATTGCTTTTCCAGCGGCGCATCGAGCACCACAGCGGCCTGTTGGTTCCACTCGCCGGCGCGGCGCATCACGCTTTGCACGCGGGTGTAGGCATATTGCAGATAAGGCGCGGTGTTGCCCTCGAAGCTGAGCATGCTTTCCCAGTCGAACACATAATCGCTGCTGCGGTTTTTGCTCAAATCAGCGTATTTTACGGCACCTATGCCGACCGCGTAAGCAATTTTTTCAATTTCTCCCAATGCACTGTCCGTATATTCTTCTGCACCTCTAATAATTTTATCAATCTTATTAATTGGCAGATGATAGCTCGTACCGTTTTCTAAAGTTACTTCAATCGATTTTGTTTCCTTATTATACCGAAGCCTATTCTTCAAATTTTCAGACATTGTCAAGGACGATATCTTGTCTAACCCTGTCTCCAACTCACTAGTTAATTCCCATTTAGGATTTTTCTCCTTAACTACTTTTTCAGCTCTATTTTGAGCTTCATCAAGCAAATCCACCAATTTCACCGTGTCGCCGCTGCGGGTTTTAAACGGCTTGCCGTCTTTTCCCATCATGGTGCCGAAGCCGATAAACTCGGCGCTCACGTTTTCCGGCAAATAGCCCGCTTTGCGCGAAGTGGTAAACAATTGCTCGAAATGCAGCTTTTGGCGGGTGTCGACCACATACAGCAAGCGATCGGCATTCAGACGTCCTACCCGATAGCGCACGCAGGCCAAATCGGTGCTGGCATACAGAAAACCACCGCCCTGCTTCTGCACGATAAAAGCCGCCGGCTCGCCATCTTGGTTTTTGAATTCATCGAGAAACACCACTTTGGCGCCGGCATCATCCACCGCCAAACCTTTGGCGCTCAGATCATCCACCACGGTTTGCAAATCATCATTGTATTTCGACTCGCCCGCCACATCATCGGGGGTGAGTTTCAAGCCCAAAGTGTCGTAAACCGCTTGCGCGTGCTGCAACGAAACATCGACAAACTGCCGCCACAAAGCCAACACAGCCTCATCACCACCCTGCAGCTTCACCACATATTCGCGCGCGGTGTCGGCAAAAGCTTCGTCTTCATCAAAGCGGATTTTAGCGTTGCGGTAAAACTGCTCCAAATCAGCCAATTCAAATTCGGCATTTTCCTGCTGTTGCGCCACCATATAAGCCACCAGCATACCAAATTGCGTGCCCCAATCGCCGACATGGTTTTGCGCAATCACCTTGTGACCCAGATAGCTCAACACGCGATTGAGACTGTCGCCGATAATGCTGGAACGCAAATGGCCGACGTGCATTTCTTTGGCCAGATTGGGCGACGAATAATCAATCACCACCGTTTGCGGCTCGGCGGTTTGGCGCACATTCAAATGGCCGTCGAGCAGCGCTGCTTCAATATTTTGCGCCAAAAAAGCCGCGTTCAAACGCAGATTGATAAAGCCCGGCCCCGCCACCTCAGCCGATTCAACCACCGCATTGCCCGCGAGCGCATCGGCCACTTTCTGCGCCAGCTCACGAGGATTCTGCTTGGCCTTTTTGGCCGCGCCCATCACGCCGTTAATCTGGAAATCGCCAAAATCGGCATTTTTGGCCGGCTGCAAAACCACAGGATTGCCGGCAATGCCGGCGGCGGCAAAAGCGGCTTCGGCTTCGGCAGCCACGGTTTGGTGTAGATTCATTGTTGTGCTTTCAATATTCCAATATCAGCAGGCCGTCTGAAACCTTAAACCTTTCAGACGGCCTACATATCATAATAACTTTAATAATTTAAAATTCTTAAGGCGCTATTTTACCGTGTTCACCACAACAGCGAAAGCTTTTCAGAATGGCAACATGTGTTTGCGCACAGGCCGTCTGAAAGCCTTTCAGACGGCCTGTGTTACAATCGGCGCTCCCGAAAACCACATGAAAGGCATTTGCCCATGCGTGAACATTTGCTGCAATGGCTCAGCAGCCACGGTTATTCCCACTCTGATTTGGTGGTGAATATTGTGATGATAGGCTTGATTATCCTCACCACTTTGCTGCTGCACGCTTTTATCCATTACGGCCTTTTCCGCTTTTTAGGCAAGCGCTTGCAGGCGTCGAAGCTGCTTTTTCTGAATATTTTGAGCCAGCAAAAGCTGTTTAGCAATTTGGCGCTCACCATTCAGGGCGTGTTGCTGGCGGTGCAGCTGCGCATTTGGCTGCCGGCGAGCGAATGGCGCGAAGGCTTGATTACGCTCACCAATATTTGGTGCTTGGTGTTTGGCCTGCTTGCTATTTTTGCACTGCTCGACACGCTGCAAACTTATTTGTTCCGCCGCAATCTGGCGCAGCATTTTCCGGTGCGCGGGCTCGTGCAAACCATTAAGCTTTTGGCTTCTATCGGCATTGTGATTTTGCTGATTTCACTTTTGCTCGGCCAATCGCCCCTAATTTTGCTCAGCGGCTTGGGTGCGATGACGGCAGTGTTGATGCTGGTGTTTAAAGATCCGATTTTGGGCTTGGTGGCCGGCATCCAGCTTTCGGCCAACCGCATGCTCAATATCGGCGACTGGCTGGAAATGCCGAAATACGGCGCCGACGGCAGCGTGACCGATATCGGGCTCACCACGGTGAAAGTGCAAAACTGGGACAACACCGTCACCACCCTGCCCACTTATGCGCTGATTTCCGATTCGTTTAAAAACTGGCGCCACATGAGCGAATCTGGCGGACGGCGCATCAAGCGGGCGGTGTATATCGACAGCAACAGCGTGCATTTTTTAAGCGCTGCCGAAATCGCCCATCTGCGCCAAAGCCGCCTGCTCACCGATTATCTCGACACGCGCCAGGCTTCGATACGCGAATTCAACGAAGCCAACCACATTGATAACCCGAGCTATTTAAACGGCCGCCACCTCACCAATTTGGGCACTTTCCGCGCTTATTTGCAGCAATATCTGGAAAACAACCGCCACATCCGCAAAGACATGACGCTGATGGTGCGCCAGCTCGATGCGGGCGACAAAGGCATTCCGCTGGAAATTTATTGCTTCACCAACACGGTGGTGTGGGCGGAATACGAGGGCATACAGGCCGATATTTTCGACCACATTTTTGCCGTGGCCGGTGAATTCGGCTTGCGCATTTATCAGGCACCCAGCGGCTATGATTTACAGGGAATGGGAAAATAAGCGATTTAAATCATTAATATAAAAGGCCGTCTGAAAGCTTTCAGTAATAATATCGCTTGAGTTGATAAACCCAACGTTTCAGACGGCTTATGGCTTTAACCTACCCCGTTGTGTCACTTTTTTATGCATTTCATTATAAAAGGCCGTCTGAACGCTTTCAGACGGCCTTTCGTTCATGCATCTTTATATACAATCAATAGCGGGTAATCACCGCCATGCCGCGCATGGGGTTGATGCTTTTCAGGCTGCCGTTGTCGGCAAATTTCACTTGGGCGCCGGTGGCCAGCGCTTTTTCGATGATTTCGTCCACAATGTCTGCATAGCCGTTTTGGCCGACCGAGCCGCCCAATATTTCGGTGATTTCGCGGCCATCATCGCTCACCTCGGCTGCAATATGCAGATCTTCTTCCACCACCAACACATCGGCGCGCCCTTCGTTGACGGCCTGCCAGATTTCGTTTAAGCCGCCCACAAAAAGGTTGTTGCTCTTGGCCGTTTCCAAATCGACATTCACCCGAGTGCGCGCCTCTGCCAGCGCTTCTTTGATTTGCGGCCAAATGCGTTGTGCCAATTGGTGCTCGCTATCGCTGTTGAGGCCGCTGTTGATATAAAGCATCACTTGTGCCTGATTGCGCGCGCCTTCTTTGAAATGGCCGATATTGCGGTCGACTCCGGCCACCACGATGGGCGCGGCAATCTGCTTTTGCGCTTCAAGCAGCGCATCGCCCACTTCGCGCATATGGTCGGTGATCATTTGGTCGCGCACATGGCTGATGTCTTGGCTGGGGTTGGCTTCGGCGGTTTCTTCGGCCAGGCTGAAAGGAAAGCCATAGGCATTCACTTCGTCGAGCGCATCTTTGTGCCCCACAAAAAGCCGTGTGCCGTGCTCGCTCAGCACGGTGAGCAGATAAAGCGGGCTGCGGTTGAGGGCATACACCAAATCGCGGGTGAGAAAATTATCGGCCACGGTGACGCGCTCGGGCAGGCAGAAAGGCAGGTGGAAAAGCTCGGCATAATCGGCGCTGGCAAAAATCACCAAGCCGTCGAGGTTGTGGCGGTGGCTCACGCCGGCGGCCAAGCGGTTGATTTTTTCAGCAATCGGCGCGCTTTCACGCTTGCCGAAATCTTTTTCCAAACGGCTGATGGCTTCGTTGACCAGATTTTTCAGACGGATGGCGTCTTTTTCATTGTCGGGGTAGGTGCGGTGGGTCGGCAAGGTGAGGGTAACGCTGGGGTTGGATTGCAGGCGTTGGATATTTTTAATGGTGTGCAAATTCATGGTTTCTCCCTATCGTGTTTCACTTTAAGAATCATTGCCCGCATTAGACGGGCAACGGCCTGAATGCTTGCTGCCTTTTCAGGTGTACAGGCCGAAGCGGCGCGGCTCAAGCCTTTTTAAGCTTTTTAACACGCAGGCTGCAAAGCGAAAGCCGCATTGGCATGTGGCAAAATCTTAGTCAAAACCCTTTTTGCGCCAAACACATAAAATAAAAAATCGATTGCCAATCAAGCCGGTAAACGTCAACATTAGGGTGCACGGCTTGACAGTTTGTTAACAAGGCCGCTATAAGCAAACCATATCATTTCCTGCCAAAAGCCTGCCATGATACCGATTACCCTCTCCCCCATCAGCGAATCCGCCCTCGTTTGCACGCTGCCGCCGCCTGCCGAATTGGGCAAGCAGCAGCGGCTGTGGGCGTTTGCCGAGGCCGCGGCGGCGTTGCCCGGCGTGCTGGAAACCGTTGCCGGCATGAATAATCTCACCGTGTTTGCCCTGCCCGACACGGATTTAAACCGGCTTTCAGACGGCCTGAAAAATCTGTGGCCGCACATTAAAGCCGACACCCACCAAGGCCGGCATGTGGATATTCCGGTGCGCTATGGCGGCGAATTCGGCGCCGATTTGGCCGAAGTGGCGGCCTTTCACCGCACCACACCCGCCGAAATCGTGCGCCGACACACCGCGCCTGTTTACACCGTGTTTATGATGGGCTTTCAGCCCGGCTTTCCTTATTTGGGCGGCCTGCCCGAGCATCTGCACACGCCACGCCGCGCCGAGCCGCGCACCGAAGTGCCCGCAGGCTCGGTGGGCATAGGCGGCAGCCAAACCGGCGTGTATCCCTTTACCTCGCCCGGCGGCTGGCAGCTCATCGGCCGCACCGACATCGCTTTGTTTCAGACGGCTTCTTATCCGCCCACGCTTTTGCTCGCCGGCGACACCGTGCGCTTTGTGGCCGAGGAGGTACGCTTATGATGCGCATACACAGCGTGCAGGCCATTGCACACATTCAAGATTTGGGCCGCTTCGGCCTGCGCCGTTTCGGCATCGGCCACGCCGGCGCGATGGACACGCTCGCCTTGCAGGCCGGCAACCTGCTGCTGGGCAACGAAACCGGCGCGGCGGCGCTCGAAATCGCATTGGGCGGCATCAGCGTATCGTTTACGCGTGACACGCCTTTCTGCCTCACCGGCGCCATTTATGAAGCCGCGCTTGAAGAGCAGCCCGTGTATTCCTATTGGCGCTACACCGCGCGGCGCGGCCAAACGCTCACGCTCAAGCGCGCCGTGCAGGGCATGTATGGCTATTTATGCGTGGCCGGCGGCTTTGATGTGCCCGAAATTTTGGGCGCGCGCAGCACCGATTTAAAAGCGGCTTTCGGCGGCTTTCAAGGCCACTGCCTGCAAGCGGGTGATGAAGTGCCGCTAGGCGCAGGCGCGCGCAGCCTCTCGCACATCGGCGTGGCGCCGATCACCCCCGCCACCAGCATCCGCGCCCTGCCCTCATCTGAATATGCCGCTTTCGGCCTTGACGCCCAGCGGGCGCTGTGGCAGCAGCCTTGGGTGTTGCAAAGCAACAGCAACCGCATGGGCTACCGCTTCAGCGGCGAAACGCTGGCGCTGGCGCAGCCGCTGGAAATGCTCTCGCATGCCGTGCCTTTCGGCACCATACAAGTGCCGCCCTCGGGGCAGCCGATTGTGCTGATGGCCGACACCCAAACCACCGGCGGCTACCCGAAAATCGCCTGCGTGGTGGCGGCCGATTTGGGGCGGCTGGCGCAAGTGCGCTTTGGCAGCGAAATTTATTTTCAAATATGCAGCGCCGAAGAAGCCGCAAAACTGCACCTGAAAAACCAAATCTATTTAAACCAAATCAAAAGGATAGCCGATTATGCACGTTGATTTGAATGCCGATCTCGCCGAAGGCTGCGGCAGCGACAAAGCCTTGCTGCAACGCGTTTCCTCCGCCAACATCGCCTGCGCCCTGCATGCAGGCAGCGCCGCCGACATGCAGCGCGCGCTGACATGGGCGAAGCAACACAGCGTGCGCATCGGTGCGCACCCGGGCTACCCCGACCGCGAAAACTTCGGTCGCACCAATATGCACCTGCCCGCAGCCGAATTGAATGCCTATCTGCACTATCAGCTCGGCGCGCTGCAAGCCTTGTGCGATGCCGAAGGGCTTCAGACGGCCTATGTGAAGCCGCACGGTGCGCTTTACAACCAAGCCGCCGCCGATCGCAAATTGGCTGATGCGCTGGCCGAAAGTGTGCGCCGCTTCAACCCCGAATTAAAGCTGATGGCGCTCTCGGGCAGCCAGTTGCTTGAGGCCGGTAAAGCCGCCGGTTTAGACGTGATTTCGGAAGTGTTTGCCGACCGCCGCTATATGCCCGACGGCTCGCTGGTGCCGCGCAGCAGAGCCGATGCGCAAATCAGCAGCGATGAAGAAGCGATTGCGCAAGTGTTGCAGATGGTGCAAACCGGCACGGTAAACACGGTTGATGGCGGCGGAAAAATCGCGGTGCAGGCCGACAGCATTTGTTTGCACGGCGACGGCGACCACGCGCTGGAATTTGCCGACAAAATCAGCGCGGCTTTAAAAGCAAACGACATTCGGATTGAGGCCGTCTGAAACCGCATGGCATCCATTCCACAATCAGCTTTGCCGCCCTGCCCGTTTTAATCAATCCTTAAAAGGAGCATTCCATGTCTCAATCTTCCAACCGCAGCGTGCTGCTGGGCGCGGCTTTCCTGATGGCCACTTCCGCCATCGGCCCCGGTTTTCTCACCCAAACCGCCACCTTCACGCAAACGCTGCTGGCGAGCTTCGGCTTTGTGATTTTGCTCTCGATTCTGCTCGACATCGGCGCGCAGTTGAATATTTGGCGCATCATTGCTGTGTCGGAGCAGCGCGCGCAGGATATTGCCAACAAAGTGCTGCCCGGCGCGGGCTATTTATTGGCGCTTTTGATTGTGATGGGTGGGCTGGCGTTCAATATCGGCAACGTCGGCGGCGCAGGCTTGGGCTTAAACATTCTTACCGGCCTCTCGCCCGAAACCGGGGCGATTATCAGCGGCCTGATTGCCATCGGCATTTTCCTGTTTCGCGAAGCCGGCAAAGTGATGGACCGATTCGCCCAAATCATGGGCTTTATCATGATTGCGCTCACCGTGTATGTGGCGTTTAAAGCCAGCCCGCCGCTGGGCGAAGCGGCTTTGCGCACATTTGTGCCGCTTGAATTGGATGCCATCGCCATTGTGACGCTGGTGGGCGGCACCGTGGGCGGCTACATCACTTTTGCCGGCGCCCACCGCCTGCTCGATGCCGGCATCAAAGGCAAGGCAGCGCTGCCCGAAGTGAGCAAAAGCTCGATTTCGGCGATTCTGATTGCCTCGGTGATGCGTGTGGTGCTCTTTTTGGCCGTGCTCGGCGTGGTGTCGCAAGGCGTGACGCTCGACCCGAAAAATCCGGCTTCCACGCCGTTTGAATATGTGGCGGGCAATATCGGCCTGCTGATTTTCGGTGTGGTGATTTGGGCTGCTTCGATTACCTCGGTGATCGGCGCGGCTTACACTTCGGTGTCGTTTATCACCGGCTTCAGCCCCGCCATCGCGCGCCACCGCAATTGGTGGGTAATCGGCTTTATCGCGGTTTCCACCGCCGTGCTCGCCACCGTGGGGCGGCCGGCGCAGATTTTGGTGCTGGTGGGCACGCTCAACGGCCTGATTCTGCCCATATCGCTCGGCCTGATTTTGCTGGCTGCCTATAAAACCAATATCGTGGGCGACTACAAACACCCGCTGTGGATGACGGCGGCCGGCCTGATCGTGGTGGTGTTGATGGCGGTGTTGAGCGGCATCACGCTGGTGAAATATTTCGGTGCATTGATGGGCTAAAAAAGCATCAAAAAGGCCGTCTGAACATTCAGACGGCCTTTTTTTATCTACACATGAATACCATTATTTCGCATCAATGCCGTATTCAATCGTCACCACCAACCGCACATTTTTACCGATGGTGGATTTGTCATACACGCCGCCGTAATCATCGCTGCTGCCCTCGCCGCCGTCGGCATAAATATTAAACGAGCCTTGCGAAGCCGAACGCATCGCGCCCACCGCCGCGCCGCCGGTTTTGGCGAATTCCTGCGCCCGTTTGTGGGCATCTTCGGTGGCTTGGGTGATCAGCGCGTGCTTGATGCTTTCGAGATTGCCGAGCAGGTATTGCGGCGGCTCGAAGCGAATGGCTTCATTGGCCGCACGCAAGGATAAAATCGCTTGGTTGGCGGCTTGGATATCGGCCAGATTTTTGGTTTTCACCATCAGCTTTTGTTCGCCGTCAAAGCCGTTTTGCACTCGTTGGTAGCGGCCGTCGCCGCTGCGGCTTTCTTCATAAGCAGGCTCCACCGTGGGCGTGAGCGTTTGGATTTCGGCCGCGCCAAAGCCGTGCTGCTGCAAAAATTTGGCCAACACCGGCTGCGCACGTTTCAGGCCGTCGAGCACTTCTTGATAAGTTGCCCCATGCACAACCACGCTGGTTTGCCATTCGGCGCTATCGGCCTGATAAGGCTTTTCAGCCAAGCCTTTCACCGTAATGGTGCCGGGCTGGCGGAAGTTTTTAAACTGAGTGCCCAGCACGAAAGCAGCGGCAATCAGGCCGACAGCCAAGGTGATGCCCAATAAAACCAGGCTTTTAGAAGGGGAATTTTCAGCCATCACGGCTCCTTTGTGTTTTGCAGATGAATATTGCTATTCTAATCAAAATAAGGCCGTCTGAAACGGTTTTTACCTGCAAGCTGCTTGCTGCAAATTGTTTCATACGGCCTTTGTTTCTTTATCCAACACCGTTTACGGATTCATCACCCGCGCAATCAGCGCTTTTTCTTTGCCCTGCATCTGCGGAATCTTCACTTCGATGCCGTTGCCCGGTGCCACGTCCACCGCTTCGCCTTTGCGCGTCATCGCGGCCAGTTGCACGGTTTGGTTGCCGCTGGGGTGGATGATTTCCAGCGTGTCGCCCACACTGAATTTGTTTTTCACTTCAATGGTGGCCCAGCCTTCGGCGTCGATTTCGGTGACTTGGCCGACAAACTGGCTTTGCTTGGCCAGTGAATGGCCGGCCAGATAGTTTTGGTATTCCTGCGTTTGGTGGCGCTCCAAAAAGCCGGGTGTGTAGCCGCGGTTGGCCAGGCCTTCCAATTCGGCCAGCAAGCCTAAGTCAAACGGCTTGCCCGCCACGGCATCGTCAATCGCTTTTCGATAAGCCTGCGCCACCCGCGCCACGTAATACACCGATTTGGTGCGCCCTTCCACTTTGAGGCTGTCCACGCCGATTTCGGCGAGCTTAGCCACTTGCTCGATGGCGCGCAAGTCTTTGGAATTCATAATATAAGTGCCGTGTTCGTCTTCCATAATCGGCATCATTTCGCCGGGGCGGTTGGCCTCTTCAATCAGAAACACTTTATCGGCAGCCGGGTGGCGCACTTGGCCGTTGATGCCTTCAAATGCGGCATTGGCTTCTTCTTGGGCGCGGTTGAAATCGAAACCTTGCAGCAATTTGGCGTCGCCCATTTCATCGGTGGCCGCATCGTGCACTTTGTAATCCCAGCGGCAGGCATTGGTGCAGGTGCCTTGGTTGGGGTCGCGGTGGTTGAAATAGCCCGAGAGCAGGCAGCGGCCGGAATAGGCGATGCACAATGCGCCGTGCACAAACACTTCCAGCTCGATATCGGGGCATTGTTGGCGGATTTCGGCAATTTCTTCGATGCTCAATTCGCGCGACAAAATAATGCGTTCCACGCCGATTTTCTGCCAGAATTTCACGCCCCACCAGTTGGTGGTGTTGGCCTGCACCGACAAATGAATCGGCACTTCCGGCCAGCGTTCGCGCACGTTCATAATCAGGCCGGGGTCGGCCATAATCAGCGCATCGGGCTGCATGGCAATCAGCGGTTCCATATCGGCCATAAAGGTTTTCAGCTTGCTGTTGTGCGGCAAGGTGTTTACCGTGAGAAAGAATTTCTTGTTGCGCGCGTGCGCTTCGCGAATGCCTTGCTCCAGCACTTCAAGCTTGGCAAATTCATTATTGCGCGCGCGCAGCGAATAGCGCGGGCTGCCGGCATACACGGCATCGGCGCCATAGTCAAACGCAGCCCTCATGCGCTCGAGGCCGCCGGCGGGCAGTAATAATTCGGGTGATTTCATGTGTGTGCTACCTGGGAAAAGTTTCAGACGGCCTTTTGTAGAGAGGCCGTCTGAAAAAATATTGTTGAATTAGAGGTTTGAAATTATCCGCTTTTTTTAGTGCAGGGTCAATTTGATATCAAGGCCGTCTGAATATTATTCAGGCAGCACCGGCTCCACCCGATAGCCCACTTGCCGCAGCCGCAAAATCAGGCCTTGTTCTCCAAATAAATGCGCCGCGCCCACCGCCACCAACGTGGGCTGCTGCGGCAGAATTTCCACCAGCCGCACCAGCCATTGCTGGTTGCGCTCTACCAGCAGCTGCTGATACATCAAATGCTGCCAAAAAGCGCGATCCTGCACCGGCAGATATTTAAACTGCTCTTCAGGATCAGACACATCCTGCCACAATCGGCCGGCTTGATTGGCCTGATAATCCGCCACCAGCGTTTTTTGTTCGGCCAAAATGGTGCGGTGGTGGCGGATCAGCATATCGAGGCTGCGGCGGATTTTATCTTCCGGCACCGCGTTGAAATAATAAAGCGGCTCGAGCCGCTCCAGCGCAATCACCGGCTTTTGCTGCGCTTTTGCCTGCCGGATCAGCAAATTATCGGTGCCGCTGTGATAAGAATAGCCTTTGGGCGAATAAAGGCTCTGCACGCTCAACCAAAAAGCCCACGGCTTGAGCCGGCTGCTGCCATCCAGCGCGATGGTATCGTTGCCCTGTTGCAGCACATGGTTTAGCGCAAACATGCGCACACGCCCGATGGATTGGTCGAGCGTGCGCGTGTCGGCCATCAGCGCCGCCATGCGCGCGGCTTCAGCGGCATATTGCGGCTCGGCCAGCTCATCGGCATTCGATTCCACCACCAGCTGCGCACTTTGCTCAAGCGCGCGCTGATAATGCGCAGGCAGGCGCGCGCCCGTTTTGCCCACATGCAGCGTGCCCAAAAGATAAGAAACCGGCCGCCCCGGCTGGCTCAGCTGCCACAAAAAAGTTTCCGCTTCCGGCGCACCGCGGGCAAAGCCCGAAGCCGCGGCCAGCAGCATCAGCAGCGCTAAGAAATATTTGGCCATGCTTGCTTTCACTATAAAGCCATGCTTTCTTTCATTAAAAAAAGTTTCAGACGGCCAAGAGCCGTCTGAAACCACATCATACACAGTTTATTCTCACCAATAACGGTAAGGCCGTCTGAACGGATAATAAAAATCATCCCAATCATCATAATAATAGCGCATCTGGCGCAAACGCTGCTGAGCGATATAATTTTGCCACGCCATTTTATAGCAAGCCTGAAACATCGGGTCGGCCACTTTATCCACATATTTCAAACGGAATTCCTGCTGCTGCTTTTCGGTTTGCCCCTCGGGCGGATTGAATTGGCGCTGCATCAACATGGCCGTTTCCTTATCACATTGCCCCGCCAGCGCCACCTGCAATTCCTGCTCCTGCTTTTGCTGCGCAGCCGCCTTTGCCGCTTTTTGCTCGGGTGTGCTGGCACAAGCGGCCAGAAGCAAGGCCACCGCGCCGATTAAAGCCGCTTGAACTTTACTCATCGTTATGCTCCTTTTCTGCATCCGCATGCGGCCGACTTTACGCCATTCACGGCCTCTTTTGCAAGCGGAACAGCCACATGCCGGCCAATATTGCGCCGCCAAACCACAGCATTTCGGCACGCAGCATTCCTGCCAACACCAAAGCAGGGCCGGGACAAATACCGGCCAAGCCCCAACCGATGCCGAACAAAGCGCTGCCCGCCAGCAATCGGCGATCGATGCGCGTAGTGGCCGGCTCCTGAAAAGCAGGCGCACAAAGCGGCTTAGCCGAGCGGCTGCCGCGAAAAGCGATAAGCGTCACCAATATCGCACCGCCCATCACAAAAGCCAGCGAAGCATCCCAACGGCCAAACACATCCAAAAAATCCTGCACCTTTTGCGGATTGCTCATGCCTGAAAGCAGCAAACCGAAACCAAACAGCAAGCCCAGCAAAAACATTATCCCGTTCATACACCCGTCCCCCAAACATGGCGCAACACAAATACCGTTGCAAAACCAAACAGCATAAACACCAGCACCGCCGCCAACGAGCGCAACGACAAACGCCCCAAGCCGCACACGCCATGGCCGCTGGTGCAGCCCGAGCCCAGCCGCGTGCCGTAGCCCACCAAAAGCCCGCCGGCCACCAACAGCCAGCGATTGTCGGTGATCACCACCTCAGGCATACCGAAAGCCGCCGCATAAAGCCATGGCGACACCATCACGCCGGCCACAAAAGCCAAGCGCCACAAACGCTCAGAACCCTGCCGCTCAAACACGCCGGCCAAGATGCCGCTGCTGCCCATAATCCGGCCGTAGAGCCGCCACATCAATGCCGCCGCCAAACCGATCAACAAACCGCCGGCCAAAGCCGCCCAATATTCCTGATTCATATTCACTCCTTAAAAACACAAAATTATAATATCATAATTTTGAATTTTTAAAAGCAACTGAACATTAAGAAAGCTGAATCACTCATGGCAGCGCCTTTTATCATCTTTTTTTACGCTATGCAGCATTGGATTTTCGAGGAAATATAAGCACTACACCCTCAAAAATATGCCTTTACCAGCATAAAATTGCCGGAAAAATGCGCTCGTCAGAGCGATTCAAAGCCTCCATAAAAATAAAAAATCACATGAATACGTTTGATTCTTATTGAAGTTATTGGGCTGCCTTACCCACTTTTTTATTCTATTGTCATCCTCATGTCACAAATCTGCGACAACTGCATCTTTATTTATCGAAAAAGCTAAAAAACAATACAAACAAATTGACGATTATTTAGTTTAATTTCATACTGCCAAGCATTCCTGACAAGATTCAGGAACTTACGGGACATTACAGCGGCCAAGCCGCAATATAACAATATTGTGAAAACGAGTATTTGCTTTAGGAGTATCATTATGATCGAGATGATCGAGCGTTGGATGCCTATTTTTGCCGTGATCGGCTTTTTATCTACCTTGGGCTATTTAGGTTTGATGGTTTGGGTGATGTATGGCAAGTTTCATCAAGGTAAGAAAAAACAGCTGCCCACGCATTAATGCAGCAGGCAGACATGATTGAAAAGCCGCCGGTTTGCACGGGCGGCTTTTTGTCGGACACTTTTCTCATAACATTCAGCTGCGCGCACCGCGCACTTCTTCTGCGCGCTCAATCATGGCTGCGCGCAAATCTTCCAGCCCCAGCCCTTGAGCCACCGACACATTCACCGCCACTGCCCTGCCCGCTGCATCGCGCAACACCCCCGCCGCGCGCGCCGCTTCGCCGCTGAGCAGATCGATTTTGTTATACACAATCAGCTGCGGCACTTCATGCGCACCGATTTCTTCCAGCACTTTATCCACATCATCCATCTGCCGCTCAAATGCCGGATGGCCCGTATCCACCACATGCAAAAGCACATCGGCCAGCGCGGTTTCTTCCAGCGTGGCGGAAAAAGCCGACACCAATTTGTGCGGCAAATCGCGCACAAAGCCCACCGTATCGGTGAGAATCACGCTCACCTCGGCAGAAAGATAAAGCCGCCGCGCGGTGGTGTCGAGCGTGGCGAATAATTGGTCTTTGGCCAGCACATCGGCTTTGGTCAGGCGGTTGAACAAGCTGGATTTGCCGGTGTTGGTGTAGCCCACCAGCGCGAAAGTGGGCATATTGCCGGCCATGCGCGCTTTACGGCGGGTGGCGCGCTGCTTGTGCACGCTTTGCAGCTGCTTTTTCAACGCGCTGATTTTTTGGCTGATCAAGCGTCGGTCGGTTTCGAGCTGGGTTTCGCCCGGGCCTTTGAGGCCGATGCCGCCTTTTTGGCTCTGCAAATGGCCGTAACCGCGCACCAAGCGGCCGCTCAAATGGCTGAGCTGCGCCAATTCCACCTGCAATTTACCCTCTTGCGATTGCGCCCGTTGGGCAAAAATCGCCAAAATCAAGCCCACGCGGTCGAGCACGCGGCATTGCAGCGCTTTTTCCAGATTGCGCTCCTGCGTGGGCGTGAGCTCGTGGTTAAACACCACCAGCTCGATTTCATGCTGCTGCACCGCTTCGGCCAGCTCTTCTGCCTTGCCGGTGCCCACAAATAACGCACTGTGCGCTTTATCGCGCTTGGCGGTTTCGCTAAGCACCAAATCGCCGCCGCTGGCGCGCACCAAATCGGCGGCTTCGGCCTGCGCCGCCTGAAAAGCGCGCTCGCGCGTTTCGTTGGCACCGGCATAATCCGCGCTCAACATCACGCCCACCAGCATCACGCGCTCGGGCTTTTCAAGGGTTTTATCCACAGGGAACAAAGCAGGCTTTTGGCTCAAGGTGCAATCCTTTTACTTTAAAATAGCAGCAGAAACGATAAACGGTTTTCTAAACAGGCGCGCCGCTCGTTTGAAAACCGTTTGAACACAGGCTTAATGTTTTATTTCTTAATGTTTTATTTATTGCACACCGGTTATTGATCAACCAGAAATTCAGTAGGCGGCGTGGCTTTTGCCCAATAGGTAAACGATTTGTCTTTCGACAGCTTGCAAATCACAATTGTGGCTTTATTGTCGCCGGATACAGCAGGCGGAATAAGTTTTTTAGTACCCACACTATTCGTGCCGTCATTGTCGTAACACACTGCCGGATTGGGGATATCCACCAAATAAGTGGGCTGGGGTTCTTTCGCTTTTGACAGCACCGACACCGATAAACCGGCCACCAGCAACACCCCCAATGGCACTTTTTTCATTTTCAAACTCCTATTTATCCTGCTTCACCGCTTGCTCGGCGGCCGTGCGCACTTCTTCGGCAATGCTTTCTACAACTTGCTGCTCATCAGCCAACATGCCCGCTTGAGCAACATCAACGGTTTCTGCCGCATCGGCACCGTTTTCACCGGCACGCTCGATAGGGGTGAGTGCGGCAGTTGCAGCGGCAACATCAGGTATGGGCGCTGTTTGCGCTTGCACCACTTGCGGCTCGGGTTCGGCCGCCGGAGCGCTCAAGGGCAGGCGCGCCAAAATGGTGCTGCTGGCGCTCACTTTGTCGCCGATGGCCACTTCTGCCCGGGCATCAAGCGGCAGATACACATCCACGCGCGAGCCGAAGCGGATAAAGCCGTAGCGCTCGCCGCGCACCACTTTTTCGCCCTCGCCGATGTAGCACAAAATGCGGCGCGCCACGAGGCCGGCCACTTGCACAAAGGTGATTTCGCGGCCGCTGCGGGTGGTGGCCAGCACGGCATTGCGCTCGTTTTCGGTGCTGGCTTTATCCAGCGCGGCATTCACGAATTTGCCTTTGTTGTATTCCACCCCGGTGATGGTGCCGTCAACCGGCGCGCGCTGCGAATGCACGTTGAACACATTCATAAACACGCTGATTTTCAGCGCTTCCACATTGCGGTAGGGGTCGAGCGCTTTTTCCACCACCACAATGCGCCCGTCGGCCGGACACAGCACGGCATCGGCATCTTGCGGAATCGGGCGCGAAGGGTCGCGGAAAAACTGTAAAGCAAAGGCGGTGAAGAGCCAAAACGGCAGCGACCACCAGCCGGCGCAGGCGGTTACGATGATGCTGAGCACCAAGCCTGCCGAAATAAACGGCCAGCCTTCGCGGGCGATAATCGGGTGCGGGTAAAAACGGGGCATAATGCGCTTTCCTGAAAAATGAATCTGCCGATTATAACGGATTATTTCCGACAATAAACAAAAAAGGCCGTCTGAAAGCTTTCAGACGGCCCGTCGGTTTATTTGCGGTGTGTGTTTATAAATCTTCCACCACGCCCGCATGCGCCGCGCCGCCCTTCACATGCAGCACGGCCGCTTCGCGCGCGGCATGGTCGGCATACATCATGCTGGTGCCGATAATCTGGCCGTTGGCGGCTTTGAGGTTGAAATAAAGCTTGCCCGATTGGCTCTCTTTCAAATCGTAGCGGGCATCGTTGCCGGCATTGGTGCGTATCGATTCGATGCCGTTTTGTGCGGCGGCTTTGCTGCTGTATTGTTCGCTGCGCAAAATGGTTTTGTCGTGCTCATCAAGAAAATTGAAATGAAATTCGCCTGTGTCGCTTTTTTTCAATTCGAATGTTGCCATTGTGCCGCCTCCTCGTTTCATACATTCGTCGGAACCACTTAACAAACACTTTAAAATCAAGCTGTCGCGGCCACTATAATGAATTGGTTTCGCGCTTGTCAATATCTCTTTCGGCAATAATTCCAAACGTGCATCCATCAGCATCAAAGAGGCCGTCTGAAAAGTGTTCAGACGGCCTCTTTATTTATTCTGCATTGTTTTATTCCAACGCTTCGGTGAGTTTTTTCTCAATCAAATCGGCATCAAACGATTTGGCAATCAGCTCGAAGCGGCTGTCGCGACGCCATGAAACCTGGCTCGCGCCCCATTGGCCGTCCACCCAGTTGAGCCACACCCAAGTGCCCAGCACTTGAAACACGCCTTTGGCGCGCACCAAGCCTTCGGTCATTTTGGGCAAATCGTTAAAAAAGTTAGTGAGCCGCTCGCCGTCGAAATCTTGGCCGGCGGCAAAGGTGAAGCCTTGCGATTGGAAGCCCATGGTGTTGTCGGGCAGGGTTTTGAGGCGGTAGCGCGATTTTTCCACCACGGGAATATCGAGCCATTCGATGTTCATCTGCGCATTGTCCACTTCGGCCACCAGCGCTTTGGGCGGAAACAGCTTGGCGGCTTTTTCGCGGAATTCGGCCAGCACTTCGGGGCTGCACAAATCGGTTTTGCTCGCCACCAACACGTCGCACACGCCGATTTGATCTTTATAAAGCGCTTGTTGTGCATAATCGGGGGTGACAAACTGGCGTGGATCCACCACGGTAAACACCGCGCCGATTTCCAGCGATTGATCCAAAGGCGGTGTTTTCAATTCATCAATTACGCTGGCCGCATGTGCCAAGCCGCTGGCTTCTATCATTAAGCGGTCGGGTGCCACATCGCGCAGCATTTTGGCCACGGTGTTGCTCATTTGCGGGCCGGCCACGCAGCAGAGGCAGCCGCCGGCAATTTCGGCCACGGGAATGCCGTTGTCGCTCAACACAGCGCCATCAATGCCGATTTCGCCGAATTCGTTCACAATAATCACCCATTTTTCATCCGGGTTTTTCTGCGCCATCAGGCTTTTGAGCGCGGTGGTTTTGCCGGTGCCCAAAAAACCGGAAATTAAATGCACTTTGGTTTTTTTTACTGACATTTGCTGCATATCCCTGTTAATACCACATGTTCGTCTTGAAGCGAAAAGCCGCCGGCGGCCACACCGGCGCGCAAGGCCTGCCATTCGCGGCTGAGCGTTTGCTCGTCTACCGCGCCGCATTCGCTGCACACCAAAATAAACGCGCTGTGGTGCGGTGCGCTTTCGTGGCAATGCGCGCCGCAATCGTGCTGCGCATGGCTGCACAACACATAGCCGTTTACCGCCGCCACTTTGTGCAACACGCCCTGCTCCGCCCAAAAATCGAGCGCACGATAGGCAGTGGGCGGCGCTACCACACCCTCGCTTTGCTGCTGCATTTGCGAGAGCACATTATAGGCTTTGATCACGCCGCCGGGCCGGGCAAGCACAATATCCAGCACCTGCTCGCGCAGAGCCGTCACCTGAGCGCCGTTTTGGCGGGCTTGGCTGAGGATTTGCTGCTTGATGGTTTGCATACGCTGCTTTCAGACGGCCTTCAGAGCCAATGTTATATTATAACTCGATTTGGCCGCTTTGTGCGGGCAGGCGCAACAAGCGGTAAAGCAAACCCGCCAAATCAAACACAGCGCACATGTAGGATATGCGCCACCAGCAAGCACGCGCTTTTTCGTACAACAATAAGGCCGTCTGAACGATTTATGTTTCAGACGGCCTTGGTTTTTATCGCCAAAAAATCAACCTTATCCGATTAATACCAATCCAAAAAAATAACCTAACTTCGTTGTCTCGCCTTGCCGTACTATCTGTACTGTCTGCGGCTCGCCGCCTTGTTAGCTTA
>RCMY010000764.1_pt1 | contig 30581 bp, 20 predicted proteins | sample 2041341 | NCBI WGS metagenome assembly RCMY01 (sample SAMN09708234, study PRJNA481090) | Marine sediment metagenome, whole genome shotgun sequencing project. | reverse complement strand
GAGAAAACTGTTGCAGAAATAAAAAATAATACAATAACCAATAGGTTTTGATAGTTTTTCATATTTAGTTTAATTTGAATTAATAACTGTTGCAAAACTACTATAAAAAACTTTTTACTTCATTAACTTACGGTAATTTTTTTAAGGATTTATTAACTTAATTTAACGATTATTTAACCAATAATTAAATAGTTAATTTTTTTAATTATTCTATGGTATTGGAATATATTATTACAATATTCGAAAAGAAAAACATAGGTTAACTTCACATTTTGAACTAGTTACAGGTATAAAACTTTATAATTGTAGCAAAAAAAAGAAAAACCATCCCTTTTATTTAAAAAGAATGGTTTTAGATATCAGAAAAACGGATAGTTTATTTTATTAAAAACTTATGCGCTAATTCTTTTCCAAGCTCGACCCCAAATTGATCAAAACTATAGATATTCCAAATTACTCCTTGTACAAAGGTTTTGTGCTCGTACATCGCAATTAAGGCTCCCAAATTTTTTGGTGTTAATTTTTTTATCAAAATAGCATTTGAAGGTCGGTTTCCTTCAAAAACCTTAAACGGCAATAATTGATTTATTTTATTGGTTTCCTTATGAAATTTCATATCCAAATGAACTTCTTCCATAGTTTTACCAGCATATAAAGCTTCTGCTTGCGCATAGAAATTAGCCATTAATTTTTGATGATGATCTATGTTACCGTATAAAGATTCCTCAAAACCAATAAAATCAACAGGAATTATTTTTGTGCCTTGATGTACCAATTGCATGAATGCATGTTGTGAATTGGTTCCGGTATTTCCCCAAATAATATTACCGGTTTGGTACGTTACTTTATCACCATTTCTATCCACAGATTTTCCGTTGCTCTCCATAGATAATTGTTGCAAAAATGGGGCTAAATTCTCTAAATATTGGGTGTATGAAATTACAACTTCCGATTCTGTTAAAAAGAAATTATTATACCAAATGCTCAAAAGAGCCAATACTACAGGCATATTTTTTTCAAACGGTGTGCTTTTAAAATGCTCATCCATTTCATAAGCTCCTTTTAAGAAATTATGAAAATTTTCGTATCCAATAGATAAACTTATTGATAAACCAACGGCACTCCATAGAGAATATCGTCCGCCAACCCAATCCCACATCGTAAAGATGTTTTCTTCGGCGATACCAAAATCTTTTACTTTTTCAAGATTTGTAGAAACGGCAACAAAGTTGTGTTTTATATCTTTTTCGGTGGCGTTCTGTAAAAACCATTTCTTAATTGTTTCGGCATTGGTCAAGGTTTCTTGCGTTGTAAAAGTTTTTGAAACAATGATAAAAAGTGTCGTTTCAGGATGCAATTCTTTTAAAACTTCACGAACATGATCTCCGTCGATATTCGAAATAAAATGTGTTTTTAGCTGATTTTTATAATATTGTAAAGATTCAACCACCATTCTTGGTCCTAAGTCAGAACCACCAATACCGATATTTACGATGTCTGTGATTGATTTTCCGGAATATCCTTTAAAATTACCTGAAATTACTTGGTTAGAAAAAGCTTCAATTTTAGCTAAAGTTTCTTTCACCTCAGGCATAACATCTTCTCCGTCGACTTTAACCGCTTGCTTGTTTTGATTTCTCAAAGCGGTATGTAAAACTGCGCGGTTTTCGGTAACATTTATTTTATCTCCGGAAAAATATTTTTGAATAGCATCTTGCAGTTTGGTTTCTTTTGCTAATTCTAGGAGGTAAGTTAAAGTCTCTTCTGTAATTCTGTTTTTAGAATAATCTAAGATAAAATCGTCAAAGTTTAAGGTGAAATTCTCTTTTCTGGTTTTATCTTTCAGGAAAAGAGATTTCATATGTACATTTTTTATCTTGTCGAAATGATTTTCTAATTTTTTCCAAGATTTTGTTTCGGTCGGGTTTGTGTTTTTTAATGCCATTTAAATATTTTTATATAATTTTTTCTTTTAAGAAAATTAATTTTGGGCAAGAGGTATTTCTAATTGTTTTGTTGGAATACTATCAATTTGTGATTTTAAAGGGGCAATAAAGGTGAAATAACGCTCTTTTAAACTTTCTTTTATTGGTTCTGCCGAAGGTAGTTTTTCACGTAATGGATCGACTTGAGCACCATTTTTCCAAAAACGATAACAAACATGAGGTCCGGCAGTATTTCCGGTCATTCCAATATATCCAATCACATCACCTTGCTTTACATAATCTCCTTTTTTTACTTTTCTTTTGCTCATATGCAAATATTGGGTAGAGTAGGTGCTGTTGTGTTTAATTTTTACATAATTACCATTACCTCCACGATATCTTGATTCAATCACGGTTCCGTTTGCAGTACTTAAAATTGGGGTGCCTATTGGTGCTGCAAAATCAGTTCCTTTGTGAGCTCTTACTCTGTTACCATAATATTTAATTCTTCGATTTAAGTTATAGCGAGAAGAAATTCTACCGTATTGCAAAGGCGCTTTTAAAAATTGTCTGCGTAGAGTTTTTGCATTTTCGTCATAGTAATCATGAATTTGTTTTACAGAATCTGTTTCAAAATTGAACGAATAAAAGGGTTGATTTTTATGCTCAAAATAGGCAGCTTTAATGTCGCCAATTCCTACAGAAACAGTATCATCAATATACAACTCCTCATAAATTAGTTTAAAATTATCTCCTTTTTGTAAATGAAAAAAGTCAATTGTCCAAGCATAAATATCTCCCATCTCATGGGCAATAATGTAATTTAGACCCTGACTGTCAATGGCTTCAGATAAAGAAGATTCGATCACCCCTGAAGCGGTTTTTGTTAGAATTTTAATATCTTTTCTACCAAAAATTGTTTTTACCGAATCGGTAAAATCTACAATGAGGTATTCGACTTTATTTGGTTGGTAAATAAAAACTTGTGCTTTTTCGGTAGTATCTTTCTTGGCAAGTATCGTATAAGGTTTGCCCGCAATTAATTTTCGGATGTCAAAAGTGTCTTTCGCAGCTTCGGCAATTTTGTATATTTCAGCGTAATCTACATGGTTTCTATCTAAAATTTGACCAAAACTTTCGCCATTTCTTATCGTATCTTTTATGACCTTATAATTATTTAAATTATAGCCAAACTCTTCGATAATAGGAGGTTGCTCTTCAATAATTTCTTCTGGTTCACTATTTACAATAACCTCTTTTTTGCATGATTGAAACACCAATATGCTTAGAATAATAAATAAAAATTTCTTCACAAGACAGACTTCTTTTTTATGATTTGCAAATCTATTGATTTTGTGAAAAAATAAGGTTATAATTTAGTTAAAAATTATAGGAAATGGATTTGCTAAACCGTTATATTCAAACAATTCCGCTTTTAAAGAACCAACTAGAATTGCTGCTTTTATTTTTATTGGAATTTTATTTTTATCATCTGACATCCAAAGTGTAACACTTTCTTCATTTTTAAAAACACGACCAGTTTGTACCATTGGGTTAAAAACAACAGTTTTTACTTTTCCCCATTTGGTATTTATGATTTCACGACCCCTGAAAACAAGTTTTATTTTATTATTTTCTTCATCAAAAAACACATTCATTGTAATTGTATCGCCTTCTTTTAAGGTTTTAAAATCTAAACTTCTAAGATAATACACCGAAGAGAGCATATCTTGCGCATTTTTGGGTATCGAAAATGTTTTTTCCCAGTTGTGTTTGTAATCAAAAACGCGTGCTTTTTTATTGGGAGTGTCAAAAAATATCTCCTTATTTTTTTTGTATCCACCTTCACTAATATTTCGAACAAATCGTCGAGGTGCGAATGTTTTTGTATTAAAATAGCTTTGGTAGTCATCTTTGACAGGAAAAAATAAATTAACCATTCCGGTAGTATATCCATCACCAATGATATGGTATTCTGATTTTCCTTCAAAAACGTTTTTTTCAATTTTTAAAGTTGCAAAACCTGCATTTAGAAGCCCATAGTTAATCCGAAATTTTAATGATTCACCATCTTTAAATGCAGCTGTATCTCCTTGCGAAAAAGCAAAAATTGGAATAAATAAAAATAAAAACAGTATTTTTTTCATTAAGAAAGAATTTCTAAGAAATACTTCGGACTCCTATAAAACCGGCCACAAAAGTAAGAAACCATTTTTAGTTATTTATAAAATTTGAGATACCTTCTAAAAGCCATTTTTTATAATGCTCTATATCAGGGTCGTAAGCCGAATAGGCATTTAAATTTTCACCTTCGTGATTGAGTAAAACGTAATAAGGTTGCGCGTTTGCTTTGTATTTTTCTATTTGAAAATCACTCCATTTGTTACCAATAGATTTAATTTTTTTACCTGTTGTTTTCGAGATATACTGCTCATTTTCGGGCAATGCTCTTTTGTCATCAACATATAATGAAATTAAAACAATATCGTTTTTTAAAATTTTTAAAACTTCAGAATCTGACCAAACACGCTCTTCCATTTTTCGGCAATTTACACAAGCATGTCCTGTAAAATCTAATAAAACCGGTTTATCAACGGATTTTGCATAGGCCATTCCTGTTTCATAATCGTTGAAAGAGACAATATTATGCGGTCCGAATTTTGCACCTTCCGGCAGAATGCTGCTTATATTTTCACCTTCTAATTTGGTAAAACCTACACCATCGGGAGATTCACTGTAATGCATTGGAGGTGGAAATCCGCTTATAATTTTTAACGGAGCACCCCAAAGTCCGGGAACTAAATAAATGGTAAAAATTAAAACGAATAGACCCAAACTCAACCGTCCAACCGAAATATGGGGTAAATCAGAATCATGAGGCAATTTGATCTTTCCAAATAAATATAGTGCTAGAAGTCCGAAAATAGCAATCCAAATCGCAATAAAAACTTCTCTTTCTAAATAGTGGGTTTGTAACACCAAATCGGCATTAGATAAAAATTTAAACGCTAAAGCCAATTCTAAAAATCCCAAAACAACTTTTACTGTGTTTAACCAACCACCAGATTTTGGTAACGAATTCATCCAACCCGGAAAAGCAGCAAATAAGGTAAATGGCAAGGCAATTGCCAAAGAAAATCCGAACATACTAATTACGGGAGCAATTCCTCCTTGTGATGCAGCGGCAACGAGCGCAGTTCCAACAATCGGACCAGTGCAAGAAAAGGATACAATTGCTAAAGCTAATGCCATAAAAAAGATACCAATAAATCCGCCTCTATCAGCCTGAGAATCAACTTTTGTTCCCCAAGAACTTGGTAAGGTTATTTCAAAAGCTCCTAAAAAGGAAACCGCAAAAATCACCAGTAACAAAAAGAAAATAATATTAAACCAAACATTGGTCGAAAGTGCATTTAAAGAATCCGCACCGAAAATAGTCGTTACAACGGTACCTAATAAAACATATAAAATAATAATTGCTAATCCGAAAATGATTGCATTTCGAATGCCTACCGCTTTGTTTTTACTCTGTTTGGTAAAAAAACTTACCGTCATAGGAATCATCGGAAAAACACATGGTGTAAGTAAAGCTGCAAATCCTGCAAAGAAACTTAGAATAAAGAGTGTCCATAAACTTTTATTCTTTTCTTTTTTCTCAGGATCTATATTTGTTATTTTCTGATCTTTATTTTCTGAAGTAACAGTTTCATTATCTTTTTTTTGAGTTTCTAAAGTCGAGAAAACTGCATTTTTTTCTGTTACAATAAGACCAGTAGATTTTTTTCCGGCACTGCCAGAAACTTCAAAGTTTATAGCAACTTCAGTAGGAGGTAAGCAATTTGTATCATCGCAAACCATAAATTCGAGCGTTTCTTCAATGGTAATCTTTTTATCGGTAAGAACTTTTATCTGTTGTTTGAAAATGGCCTTTTTTTCAAAGTATTTAATTTTCATGTTAAACACATTGTCATAAACCTCATGACCTTCTCCTTCGATGGTTTCACTGATCAATTCAAATTTATCTTCAACATCTTTAAAACTAAAAGAAGTTGCTATCGGACCACCTTCAGGAACATTTTGCGAATACAAATGCCAGCCATCTTCGATGCTTGCTGTTATGACGAGGTCAAAAATCGAATCGGACACTTTTTCAACAGAAGTTTTCCATTTTACAGGCTCGTGAATTTGTGCATTTATGCTTGTTGTTACAATTAAAAACAAACTGATGAAGAATAATTTTTTCATTTAAATATATTTTAACCAACCTCTTATTTTTTAATTATTATGTCGGTTGCTATTGTTTTTTTAAATGCCCATTATGGGCTTTCATGATTTAATTTCAAATTTTAGTATTTCTGTAGTGTTTTCGGTTATTTTAAAACGATCATCTAATCGTTTTCCCATGACCCAAACAATCTCATTTTTAGAACAAAGCAAGTTTATTTTTTCTTTATCCAAAATCGAAATTTTTTCATCTTTTAAATATTTACTCAACTTTTTTTTGCCAGACATTCCTAAGGGATAAAAATAGTCGCCTTTTTCGGGTTTTCTTACAGATAAGGGAAATTTTAAGATATTTTTATCGACATAAATAGTATTCTCTGCTATTTCTTTTGGGACTGTATTATTATATGAATCGGCAAAAATAAGGTTTTCATTGTTAAACTCTTCTCTAGATAAGGGTTCTATACTCAAATTAAAAGCATCAGAAGTAATAAAATTTAAGCTTTCTAAAATTTCAATAGCTTCTTCTTTTTTTGGGTTTGTTGCAATATCACTTAGCAATAAAAAGTTTCTATCTTTTACCAATCGATGTGTTTTCGAAACCACTTGTTTGCCCGATTGGGCTTGTAGCAAAGCAACAACATCATCCCACTCAGAAAAACCATAAGATTGAAACAATTCAAAGAGATACGCTTTCGGATTTCTCACCTTTAGAATAGGGTCAATTCTATATTTTGCATAATGAGTTTCTTGAGTAATGACCTCTTGCTGAAACTCTTTCATTTTATCCAAAACAATAGCTCTGTTTGCTTGCAAATTCAAAGTTGTTTTAGTAAATGAATCCATAAAGTTTGAATTCAATTCTTTTAAATGGGGTATGATATCATGTCTCAATTTATTTCTCAAATACTTCGTTTCTGCGTTGGTATAATCTTCTCGCCATTGCAAATTTTTCTCGTGTGCATAGCTTTCAATTTGTTTTCTTGTAAAGCCCAAAAGAGGGCGAATGACATTTTTGTTGATTTCCGGAATTCCGGTTAAACCTTCCAATCCGGTACCACGAGAAAAATTAATTAAAAAAGTTTCTAAATTATCATCTGCGTGATGTGCCGTGCACACATAATCAAATCGGTTTTTGGCAATAATTTCATGAAACCATTGGTAACGCAAATTGCGAGCAGCCATTTGAATCGATAAATTGTTTTTTTTTGCAAATAATTCTGTTTCAAATTTTTTTTCGAAAAACGGCATTGTAAGATTTGTAGCAAACTCTTTTACAAAGGTGGCATCTTTATCCGATTCTTTTCCTCTTAATTGAAAGTTACAATGGGCTAAAGAAACATCAAAATTTAAATTAAAAAGTAATTGGGTCAAAACAACGCTGTCAATTCCTCCAGAAATGGCAACAAGAATTTTTTTACCTTTTAAAAAAGGAAATTTTTCTACCAAATGTTTCTGAAATGCAGCTTGCAAAGAGATACTTCTTTTGAGGTTAATTTATACGATTTATCATTTTTTTTACAACAATCTCAAACAATAAATCGCACTACAAAGTTATATTTTTTAGTCTATAAGTAAAATATAAAAAAAAGCCCTTCCTAAATGCTATATTAAAGAAGAGCTTTGATTTTTTTTGTTTTAAAAATTTAATTTTTAACCAATATTTGTTTACTTACTTTTAGATCTGCTAATACGGTTAAGGCTTCTTCTACATAAATATCTTTACTTAAATTTTTATGCCAAACCTCGCGTTTTTTTTCTAAAATAGAATCTTGCGCCATTAACGGAATTTCATATTTAGGAGAATTAAAAACAAGATTATTTTTATAATCGCTTATGGTATCAAATTCTTTACCTTCTTCAGCACGAGTATCCAAATCTTTTTTGAAATCTTCATAATTCAAATCAACTAGCACATCATCTCTACCTTCTTTCAACCATTTTGCGTTTTTATCGATCAATTTAAATTGCGGATTTTCTGCAATACGTTTTTTACTTTCGTTGATTGCCGAAGCAAAGTTTTCATAAATATTTACTGGTGAATATTCGGCAGGTGGAATTTTATCCCATGGCAATGGGTTTTTCTCATCACGTTCGCCAATTTCTAAATAAGAATATCGGTCAGGCATTGGCACATCACTTTCCACCCCTTTTATTTGAGTCGAGCCACCGTTAATTCTATAAAACTTTTGAATAGTCATTTTTAAGGCACCTAAATCTTCAGAATAGGTAAAATAATTATTTAAAGGCAAAACATTTTGAACCGTACCTTTACCAAAAGATTGGCTTGAACCAAGAATTACAGCTCGATTATAATCTTGCATTGCAGCTGCAAAAATTTCTGACGCTGATGCGGATAGTTCATTCACCAAAATCACCAAAGGGCCATCCCATTGAATTTTTTTGTCGTTATCAGATTTCACATTTGGTTTTTCACCTCTATATTTTACTTGAACTACTGGTCCTTCTTGAATAAATAAACCTGCAATTTCAATAGCAGTTTTTAACGAACCACCACCATTATTTCTTAAGTCAATCAATAAACCTTCAATGTTTTCTTTTTTCAAACGTTCAATCTCTTGCTCCATGTCGGTAGCAGAATTTCTGTAATTTTTTTCATTAAAATCGATATAAAACTTTGGTAAATTTATTACTCCAAAATTTCTGTTATCTAACTCTACAACAGTAGATTTCGCAAATGTTTCTTCGATTTCAACAACATCTCTTATGATAGAAATTACTTTTACTTTTCCATCAATTTTTTTAATGGTAAGCTTAACTTCCGTGCCTTTTTTACCTTTAATATATTCAATGGCATCATCCAATCGCATACCAACAATATCAATTGGCACTTCATCACCTTGTGCAACTTTTAAAATAATATCACTAACTTCCAATTCACCCGCTCTCCATGCCGGACCACCAGAAATTAATTCGTCAACTGTTGTATAGTCATCTTTTTTACGTAATCGAGCTCCTATTCCTTCTAATTTACCCGACATGTCTTGCTGAAAACGCTTGTTGTCTTTCGGGGCGAAATAATTGGTGTGCGGATCAAATTGAGCTGTAATAGTATTGATATAAACAGAAAACCAATCGTTTTCATCTAAATCATCCATTAAATTGTATAAATCATCTAAACCTTTTTCTGTTGCTTCGCGAGATTCTTTTTCTAATTCAGCAAAAGATTTCGGTTCAACCGGAATATTTTTATCCACTTGTACAGTATCTGCTTTTGTGAGATCTTCTTGAATTTGAATTTTTTCATGCAATCGAGAAAGGGTGCTCAATTTTAATTGCATTTGCCAATTTTTTATGAGCTCGGCCTGTGAAGCAGGAAAAGGCTTTTTTTCATAATCAACACTAAAAGTTTCTTTTTCTTCAAAATCAAAAGGCATTTTTAGTATTTCATCATAATATTTTTCCGATTCACTTACTCTCTTTTTAAAACGTTTATAAACTAAATTATAAAAAGTTAAGTCTTCACTTTTTATTTGATCGTCGATTAGATTTTTATAAACGGAAAATTCATCAATATCACTTTGTAAGAAAAATCTTTTATAAGGATCTAAAGCGTCAATAAATTCGTCAAAGACATTGGCAGAAAACTCATCGTTTATTTCTTTTGGCTCATAATGACCTTGTTTTAAAGCATACCGAATTAAACCAATTAATATTTTATCTTTTTCAGGATCAGGCTTGTTTGCGATTTGAAAGCTAAATAACAAACCTGCCAAAATAATAATAGGAATAATGATTTTATATCTTCTTTTCATAAAAGCAATTATTTTTTTCATTAATTTTAATTGTTCAATTGTCAAAAACCGCGCCAATATAATAATTCTTCATTAGATATGTCTAAAATACAGTTATTTCTCAGCTAAATCGTTTCAAATGTATTTTTTAAAACAATGTTATGCGAAAATAATGATAAAAAGGGAATTCTTTACTAACGAATTGTTAAACATATTCTATTTATGATAAATTCAAAAAGTTTAAATTTGTTGAAAATTCAGTTAAAATGAAAAAAAGACCTTTAATATTAGTAACCAATGACGACGGAATTACCGCACCTGGAATACGCACTTTAATCTCAGTAATGAATGAAATTGGTGACGTAGTCGTAATTGCACCCGATAGTCCACAAAGTGGTATGGGCCATGCTATAACTTTAGATTCGACAATATATTGTGATCCGATTAATATTGATGATGAAGTGCAGTTAGAATACCGTTGTTCGGGTACACCTGCCGATTGCGTAAAAATGGCAATTAGTGAAATTTTAAATGAAAAACCTGACTTATGTGTTTCTGGCGTAAATCATGGATCAAACTCTTCTATTAATGTTATTTATTCAGGCACGATGAGTGCTGCAATTGAGGCAGGAATTGAAGGAATTCCGGCTATCGGATTTTCATTATTAGACTATTCTTGGCATGCAAATTTTGACGGATTAAGATCTTACATTAAAAAAATTGCTTTACAGGTTTTAGAAAACGGTTTACCCGATGGCGTTGTGCTCAATGTTAATTTTCCGAAACTTGAAAATGACGCTTTTAAAGGCATTAAAATTTGCCGACAGGCTCGTGCAAATTGGGTAGAAGAGTTTGATAAAAGAACCAATCCCCAAGGAAAGGAATATTATTGGCTCACAGGTAAATTCGTGAACTTAGATAAAGGCGAAGACACCGATGTTTGGGCTTTAGAAAATGACTATATTTCTGTAGTTCCTGTCCATTTTGACTTAACGGCGCATCATTTTATGCATCAACTAAATGGTTGGAAACTATGATAAAAAAAGAAATATTTATTGGTTTTTTAGTGGGTATAATCGCCATGCTTTTTGGGTCATATATCTATATTGAATTTGTTTCGCAATATGAATTTGAGGAAACTTTGAAAATAATCGACGAGCAAAACTTATATGGTAAAATATTAGGGTTATCGGCCATTCCAAATTTATTTGTATTTTTTATTTTCTTAAAAAAGAAGCAAGATTATCGGGCAAGAGGCGTAATTTTGGCATGTATTTTAATTGCTCTGGCAATATTAGTAACGCAGTTTATTTAAATTCTGAAATTTGAAATATTATATCATAGTAGGAGAGGCTTCGGGCGATTTACATGCCTCCAATTTAATGAAAGCTTTGCAAAAAAAAGATGCACAAGCCGAATTCAGGTTTTGGGGTGGCGATTTAATGCTGCAAAGTAGCGAAAAAGCAACTTTGGTAAAACATTATCGCGATTTGGCATTTATGGGTTTTGCAGAGGTAATCATGAATCTAGGTACGATTTTGAATAATATCAAATATTGTAAAAAAGACATTGAAAAGTACCAACCTGATATGTTGATTTTAGTTGATTATCCTGGATTTAATATGCGAATTGCCGAATTTGCTAAGAATAAAAAGATTCCGGTTCATTATTATATTTCACCTCAAATTTGGGCTTGGAAAGAAAGCCGTATTCATAAAATTAAGCGTGACGTAGATTATATGTACGTGATATTACCTTTTGAAAAAGATTTTTATGAAAAAAAGCATCATTTTCCGGTGCATTTTGTTGGTCATCCATTATTAGACGCTATTGCGGATAGAAAGCCGGTTTCCGTAAAAGCATTCGCGAAAGAAAACCAGCTGAATGATAAACCAATCATTGCAGTTTTACCGGGTAGTCGAAAGCAAGAAATAAAAAAAATGCTTGCGATCATGTTGAAAATGGTTCCTGAATTTCCTGATTTTCAATTTGTTATTGCCGGTGCTCCATCGCAACCAAAAGAGTTTTATGAGCAGTTTATTCATGATAAAAACACTTCTTTTGTTGCAAATAAGACCTACGATTTATTATCGGTTTCTTATGCTGCTTTAGTAACTTCAGGTACGGCAACCTTAGAAACAGCTTTGTTTAAAATACCCGAAGTGGTTTGTTATAAAGGCAATGAAATTTCCTATCAAATAGGTAAAAGATTGGTTAAAAACATTAAATACATTTCTTTGGTAAATCTGATTTTAGATAAAGAAGCAGTAACCGAATTAATTCAAAATGATTTTAATCCGAAACGGTTAAAAATAGAATTATCTAAAATTTTAGATACAAAAAACAGAGAAAAAATGTTTTCAGATTATTACGAGTTGGAACAAAAATTAGGAGGCAAAGGCGCCAGTTCAAAAACTGCAGAATTGATCTTGAAATCTGAAAAGTAAAATCCAAAACCCAAGTTTACCTCAGGCTTTGGATACCAATATTATTACTCACACAATCCTTTTAAACTATCTTCAATAGCACCGGGAGTACTCATAATTTTCATAAAAGTTCCCATCGTTAATTCAGGCCAATGCAAGGCAATTCTGTAACGACCGTGAAGCATTGTTGCAACGTTGTCTTGTAGAATGATTTCGTAAGGCATTGCAGCGATATGATCTTCTCCGATTATAGGTAAGAACTCTGCTTCACCTTTTTCTTTATCTAACAAACCAACGCCATATACTGCAATTTTGTCGTCATTAAATTTTAGTTTGTAAACTAATTTTGTTTTTCCTTTTTGAGCAGCAAGATTTTTTTCAATAGTTTTAACGCCTTCTTCGAATGAGTTGAATTTTTTTAAAGTTACCGGATCTGTAAAATACGGCATCATCATTTTATAATGATAATTTTGAAGTTCTTTTGCTGATAACGAACCACCAAAAGGTTTATTATCTGTATTAAAAGGAGCTATTGCAGACTGGAAACTTTGCACAACTTTTTCTAAAGATTTTGCATGCTTGCTATATTCTCCGCGTAAATATGCATTAAACAAATAAGTCGGATTTAAACTCGTAATTGTGGTTTTAGTGCCGTCTGATTTCAAGCCAATTTTTAGAGCTGCTGCAAGTGCACCGCGATCATTTACTTGTAGTACAGTGTGTTGTAAGTCTTTGTTAGAGAATACAATAACCATTAAATTTTGGTTATTTTCTGGATTATATGAGCCTAAAATATCAAAACCTTCACGTTGTAACGCACCTTTTATTTCGGTTGCGGTTTCTGGTATGGTTTTGTCTGTAGTTCCAATTTTTATATATGGAGATAAATCTTGGGCCGTAGCAGAATAAAATCCGATTACGGCTAATAAAGAAAGAATAATTTTTTTCATAAGAATAACATATTTGAATTCGTGTAAAAGTAAGTCTTTAAGAGCTTTTAAAAGATAACTTTTATCATGTTTTTTTTGTATTCAAAAGAAACCTTTTTCGAAAAATTACCACTAAAATTCCTCCACGTAAGACCATCCAAACTGTAAAAGCCATCCAAATGCCGTATAATTTTAGGTTGAAATAATCGGTAAACAATAAAACCGGAATAAAACCTAAAAAAGTAGCAATTAACAAGGTATTTCGTAAAGTAACAGCTTCTGCCAAACCTTTAAAAATTCCGTCAAAAACAAAGGCAAGTGCGTTGATGGGCTGCATGATTAAAACGATCCAAAATATGCTGTAAAACAATTCTAAAACTTCGGTTTGATTCGAAAATATTTTCCCGATAGGAATATAAAATAGCAAACAAAAAAGACCTAAAATAAGGGCAACATAAAGAGAATATTTGGACAATTGTTTGCTTAAATTCCATATTGTTTCTGGGTTTTTCTCGCCTAATAATTTTCCCGACATGATATTTCCTACACTGGCATATCCATCAATAAAAAAGGCAAAAAATAACCATATTTGAAAGGCAATAGTCTGAGCAGCAATATAATGTGTACCATATTTTGTGGCGTATGCATTTGCCAAATACAGGGCAATATTTAAGGCGACAGCTCTAATAATCAAGTTAAAACTCAAGTTTAGCAAGCGCTTGATTTCAAAATGAAAAGGAAGAGTTATTCGGAAATTAAACGGCGTTTTTCGTAAATAAAGCAATAATGCAAAAAGTGCCATTACAGCTTGTGCAATGACGCTCGCCCAAGCCGCACCCTCAACGTGCATAGCTGGAATTAAACCATCAATTCCGAAAATTAAAATAAAATCTAAAGCGACATTTAAAACTGCTCCGGTAATACTTATGACCATGGGCCAATAGGTGTTTTGTAAGCCTCTGAAAACTCCAAAAACGGAAAAGGTAAAAAGTGTAAGCGGTATACCGATAGCTCGAATTTTATAATAGGAAATGGCATAATCTAAAACCAAACCTTGGGCATTGTACAACTTAAAAATGGCTTCAATAAAAAAGATAGTGATAAAATAAATTAAGGCACTTAAAATCAAGTTAATACCAATAATTTGTGCAGGTAATTTTTTAATTTCTTGTAATTTGTCGCCACCTAAATACAACGCTATTATCGCAGAAATTGCAGATCGAGTTTGGGCTAAAATCCAAATAATTGCAGAAATAAACGAGCCTGCAATTCCGACTGCCGCAAGTGCTTCGGTTGGATTTACGTTTAAATTTCCAACAATTGCGGTATCTGTAATCGATAATAGCGGTTCTGCAATTCCGGAAATAATCGCCGGAATCGCTAATTTATTGATCGATTTAAAGGAAATGGAGCTTGTTTTCTGCAATTTTTTCAAAAAAATGTTTACATCTGCGAAAATAAAACATTAATAAGGGAAACCCCTTGGTATGCCTCAATTAAATTATGTTCCGGTTCATTTTACTTTCTTTTTGATTTCAGGAATTATTTTAGGCTATACAATTGATTTTCCTATTTGGATTAGTATTGTCGCCGTCATTATTCTTTTTTTCGGTTTGGTTGTCTCCTTTTTTAAAGCAGAAAAATCGTTTAAGTTTCCTACTAGCTTTTTAGGGTGTACGTCGATGTTATTTTTTACAATCGGAATTTTAAGCATACAACTTTCAAAACCAAAGAATCAAAAAAATCATTATAGCCACTTTTTACAGGACTTCAATAATTCGAATCTAAGAATTCATAAAATTTTGAAGGCAAACGACTATTATTATAAAATGGAGGCGGAGGTTTTGCAATTGGATAATCAAAAGACTTCTGGAAAAGTTTTATTACAACTGGAACGAAAAAATGCGCCAAATAAACTTACTGTCGATGATATCATTTTTACAACAAATCAATTTTCTGAAGTTCGAAAAAGTCTGAACCCTTATGAGTTTGATTACCGAGAATATCTTAAAAAGCAACATATAAACCATCAAATTGTTATAAAAAATGACGCATTTTCCTTATTGCCAAAACAGATCAAAACTATTTACGGATTTGCACATAATCTTCGTGAAAAAATAAATAACCGATTAAAAGAACAAAATTTTTCAAAAGACGAGCGATCTATTTTCAATGCAATTTTACTTGGTCAGCGACAAGATCTTTCAAAAGAAACCTTTGAAATATATAAAAATGCGGGTGCGATTCATATTTTGGCAGTTTCGGGTTTACATATCGGTATTATTTTATTGTTACTCAATTTTTTGCTGCAACCTTTAGAAAGAGTAAAAAACGGTAAAATAATCAAACTGATTTTAGTGGTTCTTTTTTTATGGTTTTATGCTTTTCTTGCCGGTTTATCGGCATCCGTTATTCGAGCGGTTACCATGTTCACTGCGATTGCAATTGGAATTTCTTTGAACCGAGCCTCTGGAGTAAAAAACAGTTTGGTTGTGTCATTGTTCTTTTTATTACTGGTGCATCCCTTATTTTTGTTCGATGTAGGATTTCAATTAAGCTATACCGCGGTATTTTCTATTGTTTGGTTGCAACCTTTTTTCAGTAATTTATGGAAACCAAAACATAAAATCACGCATTATTTTTGGCAATTACTTACGGTTTCTTTTGCTGCACAATTGGGAATTTTACCATTAAGCTTGTTTTATTTTCATCAGTTTCCGGGTTTATTTTTTGTTTCGAGTTTGGTGATTATTCCCTTTTTGGGTTTTATTTTAGGCATTGGTTTTTTGGTTTCAATTTTAGCCTTGACGGATGTACTTCCGCAATTTTTAGTTGATTTTTATGAAATTTTGCTTGGGGCAATGAATACATTTGTCGCTTTTATTTCGGCACAAGAATCTTTTTTGCTGGAGAACATTTCCTTTTCTATTCTATTGTTAATCAGTTCTTACGTTCTTTTAATTTTCACCATAAACCTTTTGAAGTACAGAAACACTAAAAATATATTTCTTTTTTTAATGGCAGTTTTGTGTATTCAAATGACCTTTTTTTATGAAAAAATCAAAAAGCATAATAAAAGTGAATTTATAGTTTTTCAAGAAATTGCATCTACAATTTTTCTTTCTCGCAAAGGTGAAAAAGTTTTGGTGTATAAAAATTTGGATTCGATAAATAACCCTTTGTCAAGACCATTAAAAGCATACATTTTGGGTAATAACAATCTTGAAATAGCTAACAAGCAATCGATAAATAATTATTATAAAACGAAGAATTTATCGATTTTGGTTGTTGATAGTTTGGCAATTTATATGCCACTCGAAATTTATCCGGAAACGGTAATTTTAACCCAATCTCCTAAAATAAATTTGCAACGAATGATAGAAATTATACAACCAAAAACAATTGTCGCCGATGGCAGCAACTATAAAAGTTATGTAAAACGTTGGCAAGAAACATGCGAAAAGCAAAAAATTAATTTTCACGATACTTCTAAAATGGGGGCTTTTGTGATCGATTATTAATCTGCAATCTCCTGCAATTTTCCTTATATTTGCTCGTTTAAACCAAAAAAAGAATTCATTTTGTAATTTTTACAAGGTGATTTGAGTGAAACAAAAAGTTTAGATTTATGAAAATTATTGTACCAATGGCAGGAATAGGATCTCGCTTGAGACCGCATACTTTAACCATTCCGAAACCATTAACGTTAATAGCAGGAAAACCAATTGTACAAAGACTTGTAGAAGATATTGTAAAGGTTGTACATCAAAAAGTGGAAGAAATAGCGTTTGTTATAGGTCCTTCTTTTCCGAAAGATACTGAAGAAAAATTGATGAAAATTGCTAATAGTATGGGAGCAACAGGCAAAGTATTTGTTCAAGAACAAGCCTTAGGTACGGCCCATGCAATTCAATGTGCAAAAGAATCGCTTAACGGACCTTGTGTTGTCGCTTTTGCGGATACTTTATTCAAAGCTGATTTCACTTTAGATGCCAATGCCGATGGAGCAATTTGGGTAAAACAAGTAGATGAACCTAGCGCTTATGGTGTGGTTAAGTTGAAAGATGGGATAATTACTGATTTTGTTGAAAAGCCAAAAGAATTTGTTTCTGATTTGGCAATTATCGGAATTTATTACTTTAAAAAAGGAGATGTTTTAAGAGATGAAATTCAGTATTTATTGGATAATGATATCACAGAGAAAGGAGAATATCAGTTGACCAATGCTTTAGAAAATATGAAGCAAAAAGGCTTGAAATTTGTTCCGGGAACAGTTAGTGCATGGATGGATTGCGGCAACAAAGATATTACGGTTGAAACCAACGGAAGAGTTTTACAATTTGCTCAAGCCGATAATGAAGATTTAGTTTCTAAATCGGTTATTTTAGAAAATTCAAAAATAATTGCGCCTTGTTATATTGGTGAAAATGTTATTTTGAAAAACACCACTATTGGACCTAATGTTTCTTTAGGAGATCATAGCAAAGTTGAAAATTCAACGATAAATGATTCCTTAATTCAAACCAATACAACCATAAAAAATGCAAAGTTAAATAATGCCATGATAGGAAATAATGCGTATTTTGATGGCAATTTTACTTCGATTAGTATAGGCGATTATTCTGTTTTAGAATAGATGTAAATTTTGATTTGGAGCAAAACACATATCATGTTGGGTATAGGAATTTTTTTAAGTTCCTTTTTTTGTAGTGCCCAAGAAGATGTGGCTTCGCAAGAAGATTTGTTGATAGAGCAGCAAAATATTAATTTTCAAACTTTCTTTTTTGAATCGTTACAACAAAAAGGAATAGAAAATTATGATAAGGCAATTTATGCATTGGATGAATGCTATAAAATTGATAATGAAAGTGTTCCGGTTTTGTTTGAGTTATCGAAAAATTATGCTCTTCTAACCAAATATACCGAGGCAGAATATTATATTTTAAAAGGTTTAGAATTTGACCCTACCAATTTGTACATGCTGCGACATTTAGAAAGTGTTAAATCGAAACAAAATGATTTTAAAGGGGCAATTGTTATTCGACAAAAAATTATAGAACAAAGGCCCGATGAAGTTTCTGAATTAGTCTTGTTATATATCAAGTCTGGTGACATTGAAAATGCTATTACTTTATTAAAACAGCTCGACGAAGAAGAAAAATTACCACCATCTCTTGTTGTCTTAAAAGAATCGTTATTGCAAACAAAATCAGAAGTTTCTTACGACGAACCGGTTTTAATTGCCGAAGAATTGCCTAAAAGTAAACTAGATTTGTTAAAAGAAGATTATTCGCTTAAAAAAGATTTCGAATCCCTTAAATTGGTTTTAGAAAATGAATTAAAAACAGGTAGGTATATCGAATTATTGGAAGATAGCGAAGAGGCGATTAATTTATATCCGGCACAACCTTATGTGTATTTAATGCACGGTGTTTCTTTGAATAATACCCGAAAGTACAATGATGCAATTACCACCTTAGAACTTGGGTTAGAGTTTCTTATTGACGATAATGAAATGGAATCACAGTTTATGGAGCAACTCAGTTTAAGCCATAAAGGATTGGGAGAAAATAAAATTGCGAGTTCTTATTATAAAAAAGCCTTAGATTTGCGAAACAAATAATTCTAAGAATGATTAAAAGAGCAGCAATAATTATTGTTATTCTAACGCTTATCACTTCCTGTAAAAGTAGCAAGATCACCGACGCTTCCATCGCGAATTTATCGGCAAGAAATATCATTAAAAATAATGAGGAACTTCGTTTTGATAAAAATAATCTGCGTGCAAATTTACTCGTAAAATATGATGGAAAAGCCGAATTGCCGAATTTGAATGCCTCTATGCGCATGATAAAAGATTCTGTTATTTGGATTAGTTTTTCCAAATTGGGTTTTCCTGTGGCAAAACTACTAATTACCCAAGATAGCGTTAAATTCTACGAAAAAATTTCTAAAACTTATTTTGATGGTGATTTTGAGCTGATTAGCAACAGTTTAGGAACTGATTTTGATTTTGTAAAAGTACAGAATTTGTTTTTGGGAGAAACACTAATCGATATGAAATTGGATAGATATAAATCAACCATTGATAAAAATTTATACCGATTGAATAGCAAGAATAAAAATGCTATTTTTGATGTGTTTTTTTGGATCGATCCGAATAATTTTAAGTTGAAAAAAGAACAGATTAAACATCCGTATAAGGAACAAATTTTAACGGTTTTTTATAAAGATTTTGATAAAATTGATGAATCTTTGTTTCCTAAAGGATTTGTTGTTCAAGTGAATGAAAATAAGAAACAAACTAAAATTGAGGTGAACTATAAAAGTGTAGTTTTCAATACTGCTTTGAGTTTTCCTTTTACAATACCAAATAGCTATAAAAAAATTGAGCTAAAATGAAATTTAATCCAAAAATAAATACTTTCCTTTTTTTTACTGTGGATTCCAATTTTTCGAGAAGCTTTTTTTTACTTCTATGTATCTTTTTCATTCCTACTTTTTCTGCCAACGCACAAAGCCGTGTTGAATTAGAGAAGCAACGAAAGATCTTACAAGAAGAAATTCAGCAAATTAATAGTTTATTATTCAAGTCTCAAAAAACCGAAGAAAATTTACTTTCTCAATTGACTGATTTGAATCAAAGAATCGACGTGCGTACCAAGTTGATCGAAAACATGAATGAGGAAACCCGTCAACTTACCAATGAAATTGCCGAGAATGAAGAACAGGTAAGCCAAATGCAAAAAAGGTTAACGGTTTTAAAGAAAGATTATGCGAATATGGTTGTACAATCGTATAAAAGCAAGACCCAACAAAGCCGATTAATGTTTTTACTTTCTTCAGAGAGTTTTTTACAAGCCTATAAACGAATTCAATATATCAAACAATACGCTGCATATCGTGTAAAACAAGGACAAGAAATAACCTTGGAATCGCTGGAATTGCAAAATTTAATTGATAATTTAAAAGAAATAAAAGCAACAAAAGAAGTTCTTCTAGCCGAAAATAAAAAAGAAAAAGAGAGTATTCATAACGAGAAGATTTCGCAAGAACAAATGGTGAAATCGGTAAAAAAGAAAGAAAAAACCTATATCACGCAAATTAATCAAAAACAAAAGGAAGAACAAGCTATTGATGCAAAAATTGAAAAATTGATTCGCGATGCTATTGCAAAGTCCAATAAAAACAACACAAGCAATTTAAAGAGTACTGGTTTTGCCTTGACACCAGAAGCTGCAAAATTGGAAAAAGATTTTATTTCTAATAAAGGAAAATTACCTGCTCCTGTTCAAAAAGGTGTTATTGTGCGTCATTATGGTACCCAAGCGCATCCTACCCTGAAAGGAATCACCATCGAAAGTAACGGTGTTTTTTATGCTACCGAACAAAATTCAAATGCCAGAGTGATTTTTGATGGAAAAGTGTTGGCAATTCAGGTTTTTCCGGATAAGAAAAAAGCAGTTTTGGTGCAACACGGCCAATATATTTCGGTGTATAAAAACTTAGATAATGTTACTGTTAATATTGGTGATATCGTCAAAACAAAACAAGAAATAGGAAAAATTCACACCGATAAATCTACAGGAAAAACAATTTTAGCATTCGTACTTTTTAAGGAAGTACAACGCCAAAATCCGGAAGATTGGGTGTATAAAATTTAACCGAAAATTGTCATTCCCGTGAAAATGGGAATCTAAACGCAGAATTTCGAATTCACTTCAATTTTTTTAAATTTTCCGATCGGAAAAGTTTAAAGCGAAAAAATTCACTTCTTTTTCAAAAACATTCTTTATAATTCAAATATCTGTTTAAATTTATAGTGGTTTTATACTTTCAAGCAAATAGGCAATACGAGGGTATTTACTGTTTTTACATGCTTATTTTTTAATAAAAACTCTTCCAATGAATCCAAAATCAATTCTAAAGGCAAAATCTTTCCTACTTATTTTTAGCGTAAGTCTATTTTTTATACAATGTGGTAAAGAGAAAAAAAGTAAAACAATTGATACCGATTTTAAAACCTATATAGCTGCTTTTACAAGCGGAATTATAAGCAATCAATCCACTATAAAAGTCCGATTATTAGAACCTTATAAAGATGCAAAACCAAATGAATTGCTCACCAAAGACGTATTCGAATTTACGCCAGAAATCAGTGGAGAAACGTATTGGTTAGACGAAAATACCATTGAATTTCGACCAAGTGAAAAATTACCGCAAGGAAAACTTTATGAAGTGCAATTTCACCTTTCCGAATTAATCGATGTTCCTAAAAAATTGGAAGATTTCAACTTTGATTTTCAAATTCTAAAACAGTTTGTAGAGGTTGAGTTTGAAGGAATGAAACTCAAAGAAAAAAATGCAAAAACACATACCATTAACGGCAAAGTTGTAACCAATGATTATAGTGAGCCTGAAAACATTGAAAAATCTGTTTTCGCTACCCAAAACGGTAAAGAGGTTTCCATAATTTGGGAACATACTATCGATGGTAAAAACCATCAATTTACGTTGGATAATGTGCAAAGAACGGAAAATCGCGGACAAGTAATTTTACAATGGAATGGGGAATTATTGGATTTTGACGAACAAGGAGAAAAAGTTTTTGAAGTGCCACCTTTAGGCGAATTTAAAGTTTTAGGAGTTCGAATAACACAAGAACCGGATCAATTTGTGACACTTTATTTTTCAGATCCGATAGATAAAAATCAAGATTTGGAAGGGCTAATTTATTTTCAACCAAATCAAGAATTTAGATTAGTTCAAGAAGATTATTCCGTAAAAATATATCCAAATTCTCGAATAAGTGGTGCAGTACAATTAAAAGTTACCGATGGTATAAAAAGCAGTTTAGGCTACCATTTAATGGAATCTTTTGAAAAACAGTTGGAATTTGTTGATTTAAAACCTGCAGTCGCACTTATTGGAGATGGCGTAATTTTACCAAGTACCGATGGTTTGAATTTCCCTTTTAAAGCAGTAAACCTGAGCGCTGTCAATGTAAAAATCATCAAAGTTTTTGAGAATAATATTGTACAATTTTTACAAAATAATCAGTTCGATGGCACCAATGAATTAAAAAGAGTTGGTCGAATTGTTTATAAGGGTGTAGTTGCCTTAAAATCGGATGTTCCGACTGATTTCTCCAATTGGAATAATTATTCCATTGATTTATCTAAACTTATTCAATCGGAGCCGGGAGCGATTTACAGAGTGCATTTAAGTTTTAACAAGAGCCAATCTTTGTATCCTTGTGATGAGTCCGATTTAAAAGATTCTTTTGCCGATTTCTCGGAAGATAATGAAGAAGAATCGTATGATAATCCGAATGATTATTGGTATTACGATTATGACTATAACAATTATTATAATGAAGATTATAATTATGAAGATAGAGATAACCCTTGTAAGTCTTCTTATTATGTTGGAAATAAGCTATTTGTATCAAAAAATATTCTCGCGTCTGATTTGGGTATCATTGCAAAAGGAGGCACAGGTAATACCCTTACAATTGCCATTACCGACCTAAAAACAACAGATCCGCTATCGAATGTAACCGTAGAATTTTATAGTTTTCAAAATCAATTAATTACCTCAAAAGCAACGAATTCCGAAGGTATGTTGCAAATTAACTTAGAGAAAAAACCATTTCTTTTGGTTGCAAAAAAAGACAGCCAAAGAGGTTATTTGCGATTGGATGATGGATCGGCTCTTTCGTTGAGTATGTTTGATATTGGCGGACAAAAAGTACAAAAGGGAGTCAAAGGTATATTATACGGTGAACGAGGCGTTTGGAGACCGGGAGATTCTATTTATCTCACCTTTTTATTACAAGATAAAAACAAGGTTTTGCCAGAGAATCACCCTGTGGTTTTTGAATTATATACACCGCAACAGCAGTTATATAAAAGAGTGGTTAAAACAACTTCAGTAAACGGGTTTTATGATTTCAGAACGGCTACTGCGCAAGATGCCATTACCGGAAATTGGCAAGCGAAAGTTAAATTAGGTGGTTCTGTTTATTCAAAATCCTTAAAAATTGAAGCGATTAAACCTAACCGATTAAAAATAAATCTTGATTTTAAAACTAAAATTTTAACAGATACGCAGAAACCAAAAGGAGATTTAGAAGTTAAATGGCTGCATGGCGCGATTGCAGGAAATTTAAAAGCAGACATCGAATTAAATCTTAGTAAAGGAAATACCACTTTTGAAAAATTCGACGGCTATCAATTTGACGATCCGTCAAAAGAGTTTTCTTCCGAAGAAAAAATAATATTTGATGGCAAAGTCGATGAAAACGGAAAAACGGTTGTCACGCCAGAAATTCAGGGGCAAAAAAATGCTCCTGGAATGTTGCAAGCCAATTTTAAAATCCGTGCTTTTGAAAAAGGCGGTGATTTTTCTATAGATCGTTTTAGCATTCCTTTTTCTCCATATCGCAGTTATGTTGGTATAAAGATTCCGGAAGGAAAAGGTTGGAATGGAGCACTTTATGCGGATGAATCTAACCTTATTCCGATTGTAACAGTCGATGAAAACGGAAATTTAACCGACAGAAAAGACCTTGTTATTGAAATATACGATGTGTATTGGCGATGGTGGTGGGAAAGATCTGAAGAAGATGATTTGGCACGATATGTTGCAAATAAAAGTCAAAATTTGATCACAACAAGCACTATTTCGACAAAAAATGGTAAAGCATTATTCGATTTAAATCTTGGCAATAATCAATACGGACGAAAATTTATTCGGGTTATCGATCCGGTTTCCGGACATAGTGTCGGACAAACTTTTTATGTGACTTATAAAGGTTGGTGGGATAATAATTCAGGCGATAATCCGGGTGGTGCTGAAATGCTAACCTTTACTACCGACAAAAAAACCTATCAGGTTGGAGAAAAAATTATAGTTCAGGTTCCGGTTTCTAATCAAGGAAGAATTTTGGCTAGTATAGAATCTGGTTCTGAAGTTTTAAAAACATTTTGGGTAGATTTAAAAGACGGAAAATATAATTTTGAATTGGAAGCAACCGAAGAAATGACGTCAAATATATATGTCCATTTGTCTTTAATTCAGCCACATAGCAATGTAAAAAATGATTTGCCAATTCGAATGTTTGGCGTGCAACCGATAACTATTGAAAATTCAAACACGCATTTAGAACCGATATTGAAAATGCCTGATGAATTGGCTCCCGAAGAAAAATTTGTTGTACAAGTAAGTGAATCTTCCGGAAAAAAGATGACGTATACTTTGGCGATTGTCGACGATGGCTTGCTCGATTTAACTCGTTTTAAAACTCCGGATTTATGGTCACATTTTTATGCAAAAGAGGCTTTAAGTGTGCATACTTGGGATATGTATAAATATGTAATTGGTGCCTTTACGGGAAAAATGTCGGGTTTATTGGCTCTTGGTGGTGATGAATTTCTCAACAAAACCGGCGGTGCAAAAGCAAACCGCTTTAAACCAGTTGTTGAGTTTTTAGGTCCGTTTGAATTATCCCCGAAAGGGAAAAACAGCCACACCATAACCATGCCTAATTACGTCGGTTCTGTGCGAACCATGATAGTTGCAAGCAACGAAACAGCTTATGGTTCTGTTGAAAAAACAACTCCTGTAAAGAAACCTTTAATGGTTTTAGCAACGGCACCAAGAGTAGTCGGACCTGAGGAAAAAGTAGTTTTGCCTGTGACCGTTTTTGTGATGGATAAAAATGTAAAAAACGTATCCGTTACGGTGCAAACCAATGAATTATTGCAAATACAAGGAGAAAAAACAAAAACGGTTTCCTTTGAAAGGGAAGGAGATCAAGTTGTAAATTTTGATTTGAATGTTGCGAGTACCTTAGGAATTGGAAAAGTTAAAGTGCTGGTAAAGAGTGGTTCAGAAAAAGCAACCTACGATATTGAATTGGATGTTCGAGCGCCAAACCCAAGAATTACTGATACTAAAGGAACAATTTTGCAACCCGGTGAAACATGGGAAACAACCTACAGACCAATTGGAATGACAGGAACCAATAAAGGCGTTGTCGAGGTTTCTTCGATACCTTCTTTAAAATTAGAAGATAGGTTGCAATATTTATTACAATATCCGCATGGCTGTATCGAACAAACTGTTTCAGGAGCGTTTCCGCAATTGTTTTTAGATAATCTAATGGAATTAAGTACCTCTGAAAAAAACAAATCAGAATCGAATATTAGAGTGGCTTTAGATAAATTAAAAAGGTTTCAAATTTATTCTGGCGGATTTTCCTATTGGCCGGGACAAGCAAATACGGCAAACGATTGGGGTACAAATTATGCCGGACATTTTATGCTCGAAGCCAAGGCAAAAGGCTACACTATTCCTGTTGGTGTGCTCCCAAATTGGATAAAATTTCAACAACAAAGAGCAAATAATTGGAGTGCAGATCTTGATTCTTACGGTTCGCGCTCTAGTAATGAACTAATTCAGGCGTATCGCTTGTATACCTTAGCATTGGCAAAAAAACCAGCATTAGGCGCTATGAACAGAATGAGAAGTTTAAAAAACCTCTCTATTGCTGCAAAATGGCGTTTGGCAGCAGCGTATTTCTTGGCAGGGAAAAAACAGGTTGCTGAAAGTATTATTGACAAGCAAATATTTGATATTAAGCCATATACCGAATTATCATATTCGTATGGATCTGCCGAAAGAGATAAAGCCATGATTTTGGAAACACTAAGTTTGTTAGATCGAAAAGCAGACGGTAAAATTGTTTTAGACGAATTGGCAAGAAACATGTCTTCAACAAGATGGTATAGCACGCAAACAACAGCATATACTTTATTGGCGGTATCTAAATTTATTGGCACAACAACAAGTTCATCTAAAGAGTTGGTGTATCAGTTTGAAATAGAGAATAAGGGCAAAAAAAATGCTTCAACGGCGAAGGCTGTTTCTCAATTTGATCTCGATTTCTCGGAAGGAAATGAAAGAAAATTAGTGCTAAAGAATACCGGAGAAAAAACCATTTTTGTAAATCTTCAGTTCGAAGGAATTCCTGCTATTGGAGATAAAACCAATGCAAATAATAGTCTCGAAATGAATGTGCGGTATTTGACTTTAGATGAAAGGGTAATCGACCCGACGAATTTGAATCAAGGAACCGATTTTATTGCAGAAGTGCAAATAAAACACTCGGGATTACGAGACGATTATAAAGAAATGGCATTGACGCAAATATTTCCATCAGGATGGGAAATTCGAAATCTTCGCATGGATAATGTAGAGAATTCAAAAATGATAGATCAGCCTGAATATCAAGATATTCGTGATGATAGAGTTCTATCTTATTTTGATTTGAAAAGAGGAGAGAAAAAAACATTTAGGGTATTGCTTAATGCGTCTTATTTAGGCAAATATTATCTACCAACCATAAATTGCGAGGCGATGTATGACAACGAAATTAATGCGCGACAAGGTGGAAAATGGGTAGAAGTTTTACAAGCGGGAAGTCGTTAAAATTTTACAACAGTAGGTCTTAAAAAAACACTGGCTAAGCAGCCAAATACGATGTAAAAATAGCAACCAAAAAGTATTGATATCCCCTAAAAATAAGAGATAAACAGATATATTTGTTTTGATATAACTAGTTGGCAATAATTATAACCAAACCAAGAAACAGAGTGAATAACATTAAAATTTTATCAATCCTAACACTATTTTCTATTTTCTGTTCGTGCAATGAAAAAGTAACAAACGAAAAACCAAAACCCGATGGAATTTGGAAACAAATTGGGTATGGAAATATTATCGAACTAAACGATACAATTATAAGCGTCTATAATATTTCAAAGCAGGATTGTCATTTATCATTTAAGGAACATATTTTAGATTTTGGAAAAATCAAAAACTATTCAAAAGACACATTGACCATTCAGCACGGAAATGATGATTGGTTGTTTTCAAGATTAGAAAAATTACCCAATCTCTGTAAAACTTCAAACGAATTAAACATCGACCCAAAACATAATTTCCAAGTATTTTGGGACACCTTCAATGAACATTACTCATCTTTTGACATTAAAAATATTAATTGGAACGAAGTTTATAAACAATACGAACCCAAAATAAACGAGAACACAACAGATTTAGAACTTTACACAATCTTTAGAGAAATGATAGCACTTCTAAATGATGGACATGTAAAAATGGAAGTTCCCGAAAAAATTAAAAACGAGTATAAAAATCAAGTAGAAGAACAAGAAGAGAAATATTCAAAATTGGACGAGTTTAATCTCAATAAAGAAATTACAGAATTTTATGTTGACAGTTTACGCAATTATAATGCAGGAATGGTTCGTTACGGACTTATAAATAATAATATAGGCTATGTACAAATCAACTCTATGCTAATGTTAGCCGATTACGAATTACAGAAAGATTTAGATTTGAGAAATTTCTTTGGACAATATTGGGAAAAAGCAGAAAACAGAAAAGATGAGTTACAAAGACAAGATGAAGTTGACGGAATAAATGGAATTTTAAACTCAATACTTAACGAACTGAATGGTGCAAAAAGTTATATTCTCGACCTACGTTTTAATGGTGGAGGAAAAGATGCAGTTGCAATGGCTATTATAAATCACTTTTCAGATAAAGAAAAAACTGCCTACACAAAAAAAGCACGAATGGAGAAAGGTTTTTCAAATCCTCAAAAATTCAAAATTATTCCATCAAAAAATCATTTTAGCGGAAACGTATATTTACTTACAAGCCATTTAACAGCAAGTGCGTCAGAAATTCTTGTTTTGGCATCTTTGGCCAACACTAATTTTAAAAGAATTGGCTCGACAACAGAAGGAATTTTTTCTTCGACTTTAGATAAAGAACTTCCAAACGGTTGGAAATACGAGTTATCGAACGAAGTTTATCAAGATTTAGAAGGTAAAAATTACGAGAATATTGGAATTTCGACAGATTTTCAATTAGAATACTCAACAAAAAAAGATATTTTTTTAGACCAATTATCAAATGATTTAAAAAACAAAAAAGACAGAGCAATTGAATTAGCAATAGAACTTCAGAAAGAACAGGCGGAAAAATAACTATTGCCAACACTGTGTATAATTCATTGTTTTTAAGTACTTTATCAGATTTAGAGATTATCAAAAAGTAAGAGTAAAAAGAGAAAGTAAGTTTTAATCAATCCACATCAAATCATGCCCAATCACGTTGAGCACCATATAAAAAACCAATCATTAAAATAATGAAACCAAAGGAATTAATAGAAAAATGGGTTGAAATATTCAACGAGGGAAATGCAGAGAAAATTATAGAGCTATATCATTTTGATGCAATTAACCACCAAGTAGCTAACGAACCAATTAAAGGAAAGAAAGCTATTGGAGAAATGTTTGAGACTGAATTTAATACAGCGAAAATGATTTGTATTCCTGAAAACATTTTTGAAGATGGAGATTGGGCAATTTTAGAATGGAAAGACCCTCTGGGATTAAGAGGTTGCGGATTTTTTCAAATAATTGACGGAAAAATTAAGTTTCAACGAGGATATTGGGACAAACTATCTTTTTTAAGAATGCACAACCTTCCTATTCCTACGGAATAAAACAAAAAATACGAACGAACAACAATGAATATAAAACATAGTGTGAATTGTTGCTACAATTATTAACATACCTTTGCGAAGCCTCGAAGTTTTAATGATATAACACTCACCTTTTTAGAGATGTAATAAAAACTATTTTTGGGCGCAACCTTTTTGCATTTATATTCATCTAAAATAAAACGCATTAGTATGAAACGATTAAACGGATTAATAAGAGTAGCTTTAATAGCAATTGTAATATTGATAAGCGGTTGTTCAGAAGATGAAGATACATTTGGAAAAACAGCGGCAAAAACAAGTTTGTTTGAAGAGGTAACCGAACCTGAATCAACGGAAACAAATAGTGGTTCAGGAGTGTATGACTCTTCATCTTTTTCTACATCTTCAGGATCAACTACAAGCACAGGCGATTGGGGAAGTGGTAATCCGAATGGAGAATTAGAATCAGGGGTTTTAACTGCAGGCGAATGGAACGACCTTAATAACTGGGATTTCTGGATTAATTTGTTAAGTAATCAAGAGTATTATAAAGATGTAAATAAATGGAACCTTAAAAAAATTAAAAGGTACAGTTTTGTAGTTGCAGATAATAAAGAATCATTGGTTGCAAATGCTGAAATCAGTCTTTTATCTAATCAGGTAGAAGTTTGGAAAACCAAAACAGATAATAAAGGAAAAGCCACATTATGGTCAGATTTAGAACTTGACGGTCTAAGCGCCCGCGTAAAATTTGACGGAACTGAAGAGATTGTTACAGGTGTAAAAGAGTATGCAGATGGGGTCAACAAAGTGAACCTAAATAAAACTATAGTTAATAAAAAAATAATTGATATATATTTTGCAGTTGATGCAACTGGCTCGATGGGAGATGAAATTGATTATTTAAAAGCGGAATTAAACAATGTAATTAAACGGATAAAACAAAATAATCCTTTATTAGAAATGCGTTTTGGTTCCGTATTTTATAGAGATGAAGGCGATCAATATGTAACCCGCCCTTTTAATTTTACAACAGATGAAGCAAGCCTGATTTCTTTTATATCAGACCAGTCTGCTGATGGTGGCGGCGATTTCCCTGAGGCTGTACATTCTGCTCTAGATGTTGCCATTACCCAAAATTCATGGAACGATAATGCTTCTGCTCGCATAATATTTTTATTATTAGATGCTCCACCACATTACACGCAAGAGGCTATTTCAAGTTTGGAATTAAATTTAATTACAGCTGCAGAAAAAGGGATTAAAATAATACCAATTACCGCTTCTGGTATTGATAAGGCTACAGAATATTTAATGCGTTCTTTTGCCATATTGACTAACGGAACCTATGTTTTTATAACCGATGATAGTGGAATTGGCAATGATCACCTAGAACCTACTATTGGAGAATTTGAAGTTGAAAAATTGAATGATTTAATGGTAAGACTGGTTGGTGATAATGTTCCTTAAGGTTTAACTAGAGATCGCAAATAAAAAAGCTGTATTGGCAGGCTGAATAGAATAATTATCGCTTTATTTCTGATTGTATTGTTTTTTTCAGGAAAGACTTGGCTATATCTTTTGCATGGCATTAACAAAGACGAAGCTGTGTCATAAAACAAATAAGGTTGCCAGTCAATACTACTCTAATCACTTTTATAATGGCGATATTCAAATCGTTACATAACAACCAAAAGGTACGGTTATCCCGTAAAATTACCTGATAAACAGGTATATTTGTT
>RCMY010000763.1_pt1 | contig 30618 bp, 25 predicted proteins | sample 2041341 | NCBI WGS metagenome assembly RCMY01 (sample SAMN09708234, study PRJNA481090) | Marine sediment metagenome, whole genome shotgun sequencing project. | reverse complement strand
TCTCGTACGCGGGCCTGAAATGTATCAAACCCCTCGCCTCCCGGTGCGGCTGCGTAAAACTCCATGTGGGGGCTGTGGGGTGTGATGCCTTCGGGTAGGTTCTTGAAAATATCCGCACGTAAATGGCCTTCCCAGTCGCCTGCAAAAACTTCCTTCAGGCGGTCATCGGTTTCATATTCCCGTCCGTCCAGCGCGATATCCGCTGTCTGCCGCGTGCGCTTTAGCGGCGACACAATACAGGGTGGATTGTGTGCAAGAATAGGAGCCATCAGTCGCGATTGCTGATGCGCGTGCTGGACCCCTCGCGGCGAAAGCACCGATTCGGTTTGCCCCTGAACGCGCCCTTCGGCGTTCCATTCGGTCTCACCGTGACGCAAGAACCAGACTTTGGGATAGGATTTCATCGTCAGGTGACCTTTTAAAACTGCTATTCGAGCGCAGTCTGACCGATGACGGCCCAAAGGCCAAGTCGATGATGCCGCCGTGCCACGCGCATCGCGGGCGCGGCGGATTGAGTTCTTAGTTGTCGTAGCCCGGATTAGTGCGCTTCAACTTGCGCATCAAACCCGGCCAAACCAGATTGTCCCCCGATCCTGGTGTGAACGCGCCCGCAGCTTGGCTGGCTACCAAATCGGCCATGTCTTGGGTTTCTTCATGCAGGTGTTCTGCGCTGCCTGCAGCTTGGGCAAAAATTTGGGTTTTGCAGGCGTTTTCAAGGAAATACATCCGCAAAAATGCCAACGCACAGTTTGGCCCAACCGTCAGCGTGCCGTGATTGCGCAGCATCAGCAGGCTTTTATCGCCGATGTCATTCACAATCCGATCGCGTTCATCAAGGTTCAGCGCGATGCCTTCGTAGTCGTGGTAGGCAAGGTCATTGTTCACAATCATCGAGAATTGCGTATAGCGGCGCAGCCCGCCTTTTTGCACTGACACCGCCACACCATAGGGCGTGTGCACATGGATCACACAGCCCGCGTCATGGCGCGCGGCGTGGATGGCCGAGTGGATGGTGAACCCTGCCGGATTGATAAAATACGGCGTTTCCTGACAAATATCGCCGTCCAGATCGATTTTTACCAGCGCCGATGCCGTCATTTCATCAAACATCAGGCCGTAGGGGTTGATCAAGAACCGTTCCTGCCCATCCTCGTCCGGCAAACGGGCCGAGATGTGGGTGAACACGAGATCGGTCCATCCGTGCATCGCGCACAGCCGATAGGTCGCGGCCAGTTCGCAGCGCAATTTCCATTCTGTCTCAGATACTTTGCCCTTTAGGCTCGGCAGATCAGCGGGATCGGGAATGTCAAAACCTGTCCCCCGTTGCAGCGCTGATTGATCATTCATCGGTCACTCCTCCCATAAAGTTGGGGCAACTATAGCGCGGCAAAGGGTGGCCGAGGCAAGTGTCATTCCCGGAAGTCCCGATGTCGTCCCTATAAATTAACGGTATATCTTGCGCAGTTGAGGTGGATATTTCTGCTTTAGTGTACTATCGCATACCAAACTTCCTGAAAGGCTTGAAACCATGGCTGATACGAACACACCTGACATCATTTACACCAAGGTCGATGAGGCACCCGAGCTGGCGTCCTATTCCTTGCTGCCAATCATCCGCAGCTTTGCCAATGCGGCAGGCGTGTCGGTTGGTACGCGCGACATCTCGCTGGCCGGTCGTATTCTGGCGGCCTTTCCTGACGCGCTGACCGCTGATCAAAAGCAATCTGATGATCTGGCCGCGATGGGTGATCTGGTGAAAACTTCTGATGCAAACGTGATCAAACTGCCGAACATCTCGGCTTCGGTTCCGCAGTTGGTTGCCGCAGTCAAGGAACTACAGTCCCAAGGCTACGCCCTGCCCGACTATCCCGAAGCCCCTAGCACCGATGCCGAAAAAAAGGATCGCGCAGCCTATGACGCGATCAAAGGATCGGCTGTGAATCCGGTTCTGCGCGAGGGCAACTCTGACCGCCGCGCTGCGACTGCGGTTAAGAAATACGCGATGGCCAATCCGCATTCGATGGGCACATGGTCCAAGGACAGCAAAACCAAGGTTTCTGCCATGTCCGGCGGTGATTTCTTTTCCAACGAAAAATCCCTGACGCTGACAGACGCCCAAGCCGGTGCCGCAAAAATCGTTCACGTCGCGGCTGACGGGTCCGAGACCGTGCTGAAAGACGGCGTGACCTTCCCCGCGGGTACCGTAGTCGACACGACGTTCATGTCTGCAAAAGCGTTGGATAAATTTCTGGCCGAGCAAATCGAAGAAACCAAGAAAGACGGCACGCTGTTCTCGTTGCACATGAAAGCAACAATGATGAAGGTATCGGACCCCATCATTTTCGGCCACGCTGTGCGCGAATTTCTTAAGCCCGTGTTCGAAAAATACGGTGATGAACTGAAGGCCGCAGGCGTGAACCCGAACGCCGGAATTGGCGACATGATGGCCCGGATCGACGACAAAGCCGAGATCAAGCAAGCAGTCAAAGACGCAATGGCGTCGCGTCCACCGATGTATATGGTCAACTCTGACAAGGGCATCACCAACCTGCACGTCCCCTCTGACGTGATCATCGACGCATCCATGCCCGCGCTGATCCGCGCAGGCGGCAAAGGCTGGGGCCCCGACAACAAGGAACACGACACCAATTGCGTTATCCCTGACAATTCCTATGCCCCCGTCTATGACGAAAGCATCAAGTATTTCAAAGAAACTGGCGCGCTGGACCCGACCACATCGGGCACTGTCCAGAACATCGGTTTGATGGCCCAAAAGGCCGAAGAATACGGCTCACACCCCACCACGTTTGAAATCCCAACCGATGGCACGGTCAAAATGATCGCGGCCAATGGCGATGTAATTTCAGAACATACAGTAGAAGCGAATGACATCTGGCGCGCCGCATCGGCCCGCAAAGCGCCCATCAAAGACTGGGTGCAACTGGCCATCGACCGTCAAAAGGCCGAAGGCTGCGAAGCCATTTTCTGGCTGGACGCAGACCGCGCCCATGACGCCGAGCTGATCGCCTATGTTATGCCAATCCTTGAAGCGAAAGGCGTCTCTGACAAGTTCCAGATCATGTCGCCTGCTAAGGCCACGCGCCAAACGCTCGAGACGATCCGCACCGGAGCGAACTCGATCGCGATTACCGGCAACGTTCTGCGCGACTATCTGACCGATTTGTTCCCGATCTTGGAACTGGGCACATCGGCCAAGATGCTATCGATTGTGAAATTGATGCAGGGCGGTGGTTTGTTTGAAACCGGTGCGGGCGGGTCTGCCCCCAAGCACGTTCAGCAGTTGGTCGAAGAAAACCACCTGCGTTGGGATTCACTTGGCGAATTCTGCGCCTTGGGTGAAAGCCTCAAGTTCCTGGCCGATCAAAAGAACAACGAAAAAGCCCGGATCCTGGGCAAAGCGGTTGACGATGCGACGCAAGGCATCCTCGACAACAACAAATCGCCATCGCGCAAAGTCGGTCAGCCCGATAACCGCGCCAGCCACTACTATTTCGCACTGTATTGGGCGCAAGCACTGGCTGCACAGACTGGCGACGCCGACTTGGCAAAGCATTTTGCCCCAATCGCGGAAAAGCTGGCAGCGAATGAGGACAAGATCATGGCCGAACTGGCCGAAGTCCAAGGCAAAGTGGTCGATCTGGGCGGGTATTTCCATTCCGATCCAGCAAAAACCGAAGCTGTCATGCGCCCGTCAGCCACATTGAACGCCATTATCGGCTAAGGGATACTGCCCCGCCCCTTATTTTAAAAAGGGGCGGGGCTTTTCCTTTCAGGCGGCAAGCGTGCCATTAGTTTCGACGGCCCTGCCCCCGGGAACCTTCAATATAACGCACTGGAATCGCCGATCTGCGCATAAGAACCTGACGCATAGGTTTGCCAGCGCCCGCGTATCCTGATTAAACAGCAATTAGCCCTGCACACACGGGGTCGCTATAATGTTGACGGCAGAAACGGGGCTTCTCATGACCAAACGCGCACTTATCACCGGGATTACAGGCCAAGACGGGTCCTATTTGGCCGAATTCTTGCTGGAAAAAGGCTATGAGGTGCACGGGATCAAGCGGCGCGCGTCGTCGTTGAACACGCAGCGGATTGACCACATTTTCCAAGATCCGCACGAAGCGGACCCGAAACTGCACCTGCATTATGGCGATCTGACCGACAGTTCGAATCTGACGCGGATTCTCAGCGAAGTGCAGCCCGACGAGGTTTATAACCTAGGCGCGCAAAGCCACGTGGCAGTCAGCTTTGAAGCGCCCGAGTATACGGCAGATGTGGACGCAACGGGTGCCTTGCGCCTGCTTGAGGCGATCCGTTTCTTGGGTCTTGAGAAGAAAACAAAATTTTACCAAGCATCGACCTCGGAATTGTATGGTCTTGTGCAAGAAACCCCGCAAACCGAAACCACGCCTTTCCATCCGCGCAGCCCTTATGCGGTGGCCAAGATGTACGCCTATTGGATCACGGTAAACTACCGCGAGGCATACGGCATGTATGCGTGCAACGGCATCCTGTTTAACCATGAATCGCCCCGGCGCGGCGAAACATTTGTCACCCGCAAGATCACCCGTGGTATGGCGAACATCGCGCAAGGACTCGATACCTGTCTGTACATGGGCAACATCGATGCGCTACGCGACTGGGGCCACGCCAAGGACTACGTGCGGATGCAGTGGATGATGCTTCAGCAAGATGTGCCGGAGGATTTTGTGATTGCCACAGGCGTGCAATATTCAGTGCGCCAGTTCATTGTATGGTCCGCCGCCGAACTGGGGATCACCCTGAGGTTCGAAGGGGAAGGCATCAATGAGCGAGCCATCGTGGACAGTATCAAGGGCGACGACGCCCCCGGAGTCAAACCCGGTGATGTTGTTCTGAAGATTGACCCAAAGTATTTTCGCCCAGCCGAGGTGGAAACGTTGCTGGGGTCGCCCGCCAAGGCCAAAGCCAAACTGGGATGGGAGCCGCAAATCACCACTCAGGAAATGTGCGCCGAAATGGTTAAAAGCGATCTTAGAATTGCCAAACGTGCGCGCCTGCTGGTCGACCACGGTTTTGATGCGTTCATCGCACACGAGGATTAATCCATGTCAGGGAAACTTTTCCTCACTGGCGGTTCCGGTATGGTTGGACGAAATGTCCAAGATCATGCCGCCGCCGAGAATTGGCAAATTATTGCCCCGTCCAGCCGCGAGCTTGATCTGATGAACAGCGCCGCTGTGGCTGAGTTTATCAAGTCAGTGCAGCCTGATTTTATTGTTCATTCCGCAGGCAAGGTCGGCGGCATCCGCGCCAATATGGCTGAACCTGTCGCCTTTCTGGATCGCAACATCACGATTGGCCGCAACGTGATCATGGGGGCCTATGAGGCCGGTGTGAAGCAGCTGATCAATCTGGGTTCCACCTGCATTTACCCCCGCGCCGCCGCCAACCCGCTAAGCGAGGATCTGTTGCTAACAGGCGAACTTGAGCCCACGAATGAGGGCTATGCAATTGCAAAGATCTTTGCGCTGCGGTTGTGCCAGTATATCCGCCGGGAGGACCCAACCTTTCAGTATAAGACTCTGATCCCTTGCAATCTTTTTGGGCCATATGACAAATTTGATCCGGAGGTGTCGCATTTGTTGCCCGCGATCATTCAAAAGGTGCACGATGCCCAACTGGCAGGTGATCCGACGGTTGAAATCTGGGGTGACGGCACGGCCCGACGCGAATTTATGTATTCTGCCGATCTGGCCGATGCAGTGTTTCGTGCAGCCGGTGATGTCGAAAACATACCCGATCTGATGAACGTCGGCGTAGGCCAGGACCACAGCATTGACGACTATTATACGACTGTCGCGCGGGTCATCGGATGGCAAGGCAGCTTTACCCATGACCTAAGCAAACCCACTGGCATGGCCCGCAAGTTATCCGATACATCGCGCCAGACCGCCTGGGGATGGCAGCCGCAGACCTCTCTCGAGGATGGCATTACCAAGACCTATCAATACTATCTGGAGACATCAAAATCATGAGCCCCCGCTTTCCTCTTGCAACCTCCTCCTGGGATCAGGCCGAGCAAGATGCCCTGCAACGGGTGATCAAATCAGACATGTATTCAATGGGCCCTGAGGTCCGGAGCTTTGAGGAACAGTTTGCTGCGTTTTTCGGGGCTAAATACGCTGTTATGGTTAACTCCGGTTCCTCTGCGAACCTGCTGATGACCGGTGCGTTGTTCTATTCCAAGAACGAGGATCTGCGCCTGAGGGCAGGAGACGAGATCATCGTGCCCGCCGTGAGCTGGTCAACGACATATTATCCGCTGGCCCAATACGGGCTGGTTCAAAAGTTCGTCGATATCGACCGCGGCACATTGAATTATGACCTTGATGCGCTTGCCGCGGCTGTCAGCGACAAAACCCGCGCGATCATGATCGTGAACCTGCTGGGCAATCCCAATGATTTCGACCGGATCAAGGAAATCATCGGCGACCGCAAGATTGTTCTACTGGAAGACAACTGCGAATCCATGGGTGCAACTTTCGGCGGGAAACAGACCGGAACATTTGCCCATGTAGGCAGTTTTTCCAGTTTCTTCTCGCATCACATTTCCACCATGGAAGGTGGCCTTGTGACCACCGATGACGAAGAGCTGTATCACATCATGCTGTCCATGCGTTCGCATGGCTGGACGCGGCATCTGCCCAAGGAAAACCGCGTGACGGGCACCAAAAGCGATGATCCGTTCGAGGAAAGCTTTAACTTCGTGCTGCCCGGCTACAACCTGCGCCCGCTTGAGATGTCGGGCGCATTAGGCAAAGAGCAGTTGAAAAAGCTGCCCGACCTTATCAAGGGTCGGCGTGACAACGCCAAGCTGTTCGTTGACGGGCTTTCGAACCATCCCCTGTTCACCCTCCAAGAAGAAATTGGCGAAAGCAGTTGGTTCGGTTTTTCGCTGTTGCTGCGCCCCGATATCGGCATATCACGCAGTGACCTTGTTACCAAACTGGACAGCCTTGGATTTGAATGTCGCCCCATCGTGGCGGGCAATTTCACTAAAAACCCCGTGATGGAGCATATCCCTCATGTCATTCACGGGAACCTCGAGAACGCGCAATATATTGACGTGAACGGGCTGTTTGTCGGTAACCACCACTATCCGATCCCCGAAGCTGTCGATGCCCTGGCTGGGCTTCGGGCTTAGGTCACTCGACCGGGTCCCGCCCCTGCATAATGCGGCGGGCGGGATGGATCGCACCTGACCGCAGGCCTGATCCCTCTACTTTTGTTAATGTCTCGTTAGTTCAATCGCTATTAAGGTTTGTATCATGATCCATCCTATCCTTCTTTGCGGCGGTTCTGGTACGCGCCTTTGGCCGCTGTCGCGCAAATCATATCCCAAGCAGTTCGCAAAACTGATGGGGGACGAAAGCCTTTTCCAAGCCTCGGCCCGGCGTCTGTCTGGCGAAGGCTTTGCAGCGCCTGTGATCGTTACCGGCGACCCGTTCCGCTTTATCGTGACCGAGCAGTTGGCGCAGGTCGAACAGGCCGCGATGGGGATTTTGATTGAACCTGACGGCCGCAATACCGCCCCCGCCATCCTTGCTGCTGCCCTTTGGATCGCGAAAACTGACCCCGGCGCGCTGATGCTTGTGGCCCCGTCCGATCACGTCATTCCCGACACTGCCGCCTTTGCCGCCACAGTTCAGGCCGCCGCGCCACGTGCGCAATCTGGCGATCTGGTGACATTCGGTATCACTCCCACGCGCCCTGAAACCGGATATGGCTATCTTGAACTGGCTGCCGATGCGAATGCAGGGGCCGACACACCGCAGACGCTGGCGCGCTTTGTTGAAAAACCAGATGCCAACCGCGCGGCCAATATGTTGGCGGCAGGAAACTTCCTGTGGAATGCAGGCATTTTCCTGTTTACCGCCGACGCCATAATCACCGCCTATGAAACCCATACACCCGCCTTGCTGACGGCCGTCACCCACGCGCTGCAACAAGCGGATCCGGATTTGGGCTTTACCCGTCTGGACCCCGTCGAATGGGCCAAGGCAGACGATATCTCGATCGACTATGCGATTATGGAAAAGGCGGACAATCTGGCCGTGATGCCCTTTGGCGCGGGATGGTCCGATCTTGGGGGCTGGGATGCCGTTTGGATGGAATCCGGCCCGGATGCGCAAGGGAATGTATGTTCTGAAAACGCGACGGCGATTGATTGCACCGATACGCTGCTGCGGTCTGAAACCGACGGGTTACAGCTGGTCGGCATAGGGCTGGACAACATTGTTGCAATTGCAATGGGCGATGCGGTGTTGGTCGCTGACAAATCCAAAGCGCAGCGCGTCAAGGAGGCCGTTGATGCGCTCAAGGCCAAGGGTGCAGGCCAAGCCATCCAGCTCCCCCGCGATTACCGACCGTGGGGCTGGTACGAAAGCCTCGTTATCGGTGGCCGTTTTCAAGTGAAGCGCATCGTGGTTAATCCCGGCGCGTCCCTGAGCCTGCAGAGCCACCACCACCGATCTGAACACTGGATTGTGGTCGAGGGCACTGCGAAGGTCACCGTCGACGACAACGTCAATCTGATCAGCGAAAACCAGTCGGTATACATCCCGTTGGGTGCCGTTCACCGCATGGAAAACCCCGGCAAAGTGCCTATGGTGCTGATCGAGGTCCAGACAGGCAGCTATCTGGGCGAAGATGATATTATCCGCTACGAGGACGTCTATGCCCGCAGCTGAAGGCATTGTGTCCCGCGATGCGGCGCTGAAGCATGCACAGGCATATTTTGACAACGGCTACCTGAAATCCGACCTCGCCAGCCTTGTAGCATTTCAAACGGAAAGTCAGACGGCCGAGCAGAAGTTGCAATTAGCCCGCTATCTGACCCAAGCAATAGAACCCCGATTGAATGCGATGGGGTTTGCATGTCAGATCCACGCAAACCCTGATCCCTGCGGTGGGCCGCTATTGGTTGGCCTTCGGATCGAGAATCCTTCATTCCCCACTGTTCTGACCTATGGCCACGGCGATGTGACCCGCGCACAGACGGACCAATGGCGCGATGGGCTAACCCCCTTTGATCTGACCGAAGACGGCGACCGCCTGTACGGCCGTGGTGCTGCGGACAACAAGGTTCAGCATCTGATCAACTTCAAAGCGTTGGAAACGGTTTTGGCCACGCGGGGCAGCCTTGGCTTTAACGTCAAAGTCATCTTCGAGATGAGCGAAGAGATCGGATCGCCTGGGTTGGCCGCCTTTTGCAAGGTCAACAAAGACCTGCTGTCGGCTGATGTTCTAATTGCCTCGGACGGGCCGCGCTTGCGTCCGGATCGGGCAACGATGTTTATGGGCGCACGTGGCGGTGCTAGCTTTGATTTGGTCGTCGATCTGCGTGAGGGGGCCCATCATTCAGGTAACTGGGGCGGCTTGCTGGCTGATCCGGCAATCTTGTTGTCCCACGCCATTGCGTCGATCACCGATGTACGCGGCCAACTGCGCATTCCGCAATGGCGGCCAGATAGCCTGACCCAGACCATACGCGATGCGCTTGACGGGTTGCCCATCGTCCAAGACAGCTTTCCCCCCGTAGACGAAGACTGGGGTGAGGAAACCCTGACCCCGGCAGAGCGTGCCTATGGCTGGAATTCCTTTGCGGTTTTGGCAATGACCAGTGGCGTGCCAGACGCACCGGTCAACGCCATTTCGGGCAGCGCGCGGGCGACCTGTCAGCTGCGCTATGTCGTGGGCACTGATCCGCAGGCCTTGTTGCCTGCCCTGCGCGAACATCTGGACGCGCAGGGTTTGCAAAAGGTGCAAATCGTCCCCCATGCCGAGATTTTTCCAGCTACTCGTCTGGATCCGACCCATCCCTGGGTCCAATATGTGAAAACATCGATCACCAAGACAGCCGGGAGGGCACCGCATGTGCTGCCAAATCTTGCCGGGTCACTACCAAACGAATGTTTTGCGGATATTTTGGGACTGCCCACTGTCTGGATTCCCCACAGCTATCTTGGCTGTAATCAGCACGCCCCGAACGAACATGCGTTGAAATCCGTCTGTCAAAGTGCGCTGCAAATCATGACAGGACTGTTCTGGGATATCGGCGAAAGCGCCCCGTAGTCAGGGCACTTTCGCAGTATTTCAGGCGCGTGACAGCACGCTTGCAGGACGCGCTTTGGCAAGGGCGGCTGTAATCAGACCAGCCAATACCGCCTTGACGATATCACCGGGAATAAAGACCGTGACCAGTGCTGCGGCTTCAAGCGCAGTTTTGTTCAATGCGATGGCAAGACCTGCAATCCCAAACACATAAAGCACAATGATACCGCCAATAACCGACGCGACGCCCGCGACGATTGCCAGCGAAGGGCCTCGCCATTTTTCAACGATCAGGCCGGTGACAAATGCGGCAAAAGGAAAACCGATCAAAAAGCCAGAGGAAGGCAACATGAACGACCCCAGGCCACCGCGACCACCAGCCAGCAAGGGCAAGCCCATCGCAACAAGCAGCATGAACAAGAGAACAGCAAGGGCACCGCGCTTGGACCCCAAAACCGTGCCACACAGCATGATACCAAGGCTTTGCGCCGTGATTGGCACACCAAAGGCCAAGGTGAATTGAGGGATCAGCGCAAGTGCTGCAATAAGTGCGGCAAACAAGGCAACTAGGGTAAGATTTCGTTCCATTTAGGGTACTTTCAGTTGGGTCGCGCTTGTATCAACATGAACAGCAAAAGATGCAAGACTGCTATTGGTGCAATAGATCAAACAGGCCCAGCGCAGTCCAAAATCGCCGATACGTCCAGATGTTGTTCCATATGATCGGCAAGCCGGTCCAGCGTATCGTCGACCGTTTGGCTGTAGGATACCGGCGCTGCAGCCAACCCGAATTGCCCTAGCCACGCTGCCCTGAACGCGTCGTTGGAAAACAACCCGTGCAGATACGTGCCCGCGATTTTGCCATCCCGTGAAACGGCCCCATCTGGCGCACCGTTAATCTGGCTGAATGGACGCTGGCAATCGGCCCCTTTCGTTTGGCCAATATGTATCTCGTACCCGTCAATCTTGGTTTGTGTCCCGCAATGAAGCGCCGTCACGCGGGTCAGCGTTTTTCCCGCCGCCATCCGGGTTTCTACATCGAGTAGACCCAGCCCCGCATCTTGGCCTGCTGCGCCTTCTAATCCGGCGGGATCACTTACCGCCTTCCCAAGCATTTGATATCCGCCGCATATCCCCAGGACATGTCCACCGCGCCGTACATGGGCCTGCAGGTCGATATCCCAACCCTGCGACCGCAAAAAGGCCAGATCGCCGCGGGTGGATTTTGTGCCCGGCAGGATCACCAGATCAGCATCAGCGGGCAGCGGTGTGCCCGGCGGTATCATACTTAGCCGGACCGCCGGCTCCGCCGCCAAGGGGTCAAGGTCGTCGAAGTTCGAAATCCGCGACAGCATTGGGCAAACGATATGAAAATCGCCATCTGATCGTGCGCGCGCCAGATCGACGGCGTCTTCTGCGGGCAATAGATGCGCACCGTGAAACCACGGCAGCACACCAAATCCCGTCCAGCCCGTGCGTTGGATAATATCTTGGTACCCGTCATCGAACAGGCGTACGTCACCGCGAAATTTATTGATCAGGAAACCGGCGATCATGGCTGCGTCATCCGGGTCTATTACTGCTTTGGTGCCCACGATCTGCGCGATCACTCCTCCCCGATCAATATCACCCGCTAGAACCACCGGCACGTTTGCTGCGCGGGCAAAGCCCATGTTCGCGATGTCGCCCTGGCGCAAATTCGTCTCGGCCGGACTGCCAGCCCCTTCGACGATGATCAGATCTGCAGACTTCGCAAGGATGCCAAAGCTTTCCATAACCGGTTTCAGCAATACACCACGGGCACCCCCGAAATCCCGCGCTTCCAGCCGGCTTTGAGCGCGGCCCTGGATGACCACCTGCGATCCGGTGTCGGTTTCGGGCTTTAGCAAAACGGGGTTCATGTGTACCGACAAATCACGCCCAGATGCCATCGCCTGCAAAGCTTGCGCACGGCCGATTTCACCCCCGTCTTCGGTAACGGCGGCATTGTTTGACATGTTTTGCGGCTTGAATGGCGCGACCGATATGCCCCGCCGAAGGGCTGCGCGACAAAGCCCCGCGACCAGCATCGATTTGCCCACGTTAGAACCTGTGCCTTGGATCATGATGGCGCGTGGGGGCATGGCAGGTCCTTGGCAAATGCGTTGTGCCAAAGTCGTGTCAGCCGCCAAGCCCCGGGTCAAGTCTGTGGATCACTGTGGGGCAAGTTCGGTTATCAACGCCTGCCAACGGGCGCTTGTTAACTGTGGTGTACAGCTTGGGTGGCACCGGCGACCCGAACGCCAAAGCGGGAAGCCAAGTGAATGGTTTGGTCACGCCCGGACTGCATCGCGCTAACGTCGGTTGAGAGATCACTGTTGTTGCTCCGATGCCAAGTCTGGAGAGACACCAAACCAATGATCCGTGCTCCACCCCCGACGAGACGGATCAACCATTCAAGGTCTTCGCTATCGACCATGCGGCTGTCAAACCCGCCCGAAGCCACAAACGCAGATTTGCGGATGGCCATATTCGACATGGTGCAAACCGGATTTTCACATTGCAGCATTTCAACCGTCAAATCGCCGGCTCTTACAGTGGAAAAAACGGTCGCATCGGCAGGGTTGTCTTGGAAAAATCCAACCTGACCAAAGCAGCCATCAACAGACTGGTCGGCAAAACACTTCGAGAGTTCCGCAAGCTTGTTTGGCAGCCACATATCGGCGGCATCGCAAAAGGCGATCAATCGCCCGTTGGCATGGTCCCGCACACCTGCGTTTCGCGCGTCGCTGGGACCTTTGCCGGGATTTCTTACCAGACGAATACGCGGATCTTGCTGCCCGGCAGTGGTGACCAGCAAGGCGGTTGCATCGGTTGACCCATCATCGACGCAGATGACTTCCCAGTTCAAATGCGTCTGCGCGCTGATGCTGGCCAAGGCGTCAACAATCGTGGCCTCGGCGTTAAAGCACGGGATAATGATTGAAAAATCGGACATAGGATCAAGCCTTTGCGGGTGAGGGCCAGACGGCCAGAAAAGAGGCGGGTACAAAGGCACCAATCACCAAGACGGCTGCAACGATGGCATAACCGGAAGCAAGAGTGACCAAACCAAGCGGAGCCTTGGCCGCGACTTCGGATAAGCCATATGCAAACGAGTTCTGCTCAATCCGTGATTGCTGTGGCAATTTGTGGCAAGCATGGCCAAGATCCAATCAAATCTACTGAACCTTCTCTAAGCATTGCCTTAACCCGCGTCGCCCACCCCGCCGGACATGTTGGCGCCCCAATCGGCTAGGTGCCTATCCGTTCGGATAGGACCCGAGATATTTCCTCCGCTGGACCATTACGACAGGGGTGGAATAGAATGTGTCGTCGGCCAGATTACATTCTAGAAACTAGGAAACGGTGTCGCGCTGCGCGCAGCAGGGGGCGTGTTTCAGCCCAGACTGATGCAAGTTCAGCAATCTCATTGCGGGTTTGCGGACCATTTTCGGCTTTCGCAGACGTCTCGACCTTGAGGAACGCCGCCCGCATTGCCACGGCACCTAATATTGCGGATGCTCCGGCCAATCGATGGGCCATCCGCGCGGTGTCAGAGAATGCGTCCGTCGACGAATCCGACAACTCCGCAATCGTGCTTTCCACTTCCTGAGCGTAGCGGTCAAGCAGCAACCTTAGCCGGTCGACCCCCAGTGTTTCCCGCAAATCATCCAGATAGTGTGCAGCAACGGCCCCGGTTGAGGTCGTGATTTTATTGGGCGTTGCACCTGCACCCTTATTCTGAACATGACGCGTGATGACGTCCAACAAATCCTCGCGCACCAATGGTTTGGTCAGAATGTCGTTCATCCCGTCGGAAAGAAACGCCTCTTGCTCCTCGGCCATCGCGTTTGCGGTCAGGGCAACAATGGCGGTTTTTGCGTTTGCGCCTTGCCCGCCGCGGATCTCACGGGTTGCCCCCCGCCCGTCGAGGATCGGCATGCTGATGTCCATCAAGATCAAATCAAAGCGCACGTCTTGGGCCATCTCGACCGCTTCCCGCCCGTTATGGGCTTCGGTCACGTGATGGCCCGCCGCAGCGAGCAATTCCCGCGCAACAACACGGTTAATCTCGTTGTCTTCGACGAGCAGGATCGATTGGTCTTTTGCCAGCACTCGATTTTTGCGTTTTGCGGCCTGCGGGTCCGGCGCGTCAATGGGTTCAACCGGGAAACGGATGCAAAAGGTACTGCCCTCTCCAACGCTGCTTGTAACGTCAATCTTACCGCCCAAAGCTGTGACAAAGCGTTGCGCGATACCCAGCCCAAGTCCGGTCCCTCCCACTTCGCGGTCATAGGCGCGGTCACCCGTCAAGAAGTCATCGAAAATCTGCGCTTGTAAATCTTCGGTCATGCCGATGCCTGTGTCAGACACCAAAATCTGCAACTCGGGGGACTGGCCTGCATGGTCAATCAACTCAGCTTGGACCACAATTTGCCCATCGTGGGTGAATTTCACAGCGTTCCCGATGACATTCATCAAAATATGCTGGATGCGGGCCCGGTCAGCGCAAATCCAGTTTGTTGGCGCACTGATCCACTCCCATTTAAGTGAAGTGCCGTTTGCCGAGGCCGCGCCGCTTTGGTTGTCGACGATATCTTGCAGAAGCAGGCTGATGTCCATCGCAACAGGGCGCAGGCGCAGTTTGCCCGCGTCATATTTCGTAATGTCCAGAACATCGGAAATATGGCTCATCAGCAGCTTGCCGGATGTGTCCATATTCTTGATATAGCGGGATTGTTTCGCCGTTAGTTTCGTATCGGATAACAAGGTCAAGTTGCCCAACAGCCCATTCAGCGGCGTTCGAATTTCATGGCTCATTGTCGCAAGGAAATTGGTTTTGGCCTTTTCGCCTGCCATCGCGCTGTCCCTTGCCCTGACCAATTCGCGCTCGGCCTCGACTTGGGCTGAGATATCTCGAAGGAATGCGATGAAAATTTCGCCCTCACGGGTGGTCGCGGATTGAATTGCAAGTTCGACGGGGAACACCTCACCCGATTTTCGTTTAGCCTCAAGCTGGAGGCGGCCCTTGCCCACAATGTGCTTTTCACCGCCTCTTCGCATCCTTTCTAAGCCCGCTTCATGGGCCTTTCGGTGATGGTCGGGCACGATCAAGGCACCCAGATCCTGACCAATCGCATCTGCCGCACTGTATCCAAAAATCTGTTCGGCAGCCGCGTTGAAATCCAAAACATTGCCATGCGCATCCGAAACAATCACAGCCTCCAGCGCGGTTCCGGTGACAATTTTCATACGTCTGCTAGACTCGATCACCTCGGTCTTGCGGCGGATATTAATACGGTTCAAAAAGTTCAAATACAGTGACAATAGCAGCAATGCCACCAGCAAGGCCGTCACGCCGTAGGCCATCTGGCTTAAAGTGACAGAGATGTTATTGCGACGCATGTCAGAAACACGCGCAAAGAAATTTAAGCCGGAATTCGACAGACGCCGAATGGCCGGCCGAACAGCGGCTGCGCGTTCTTGCAGTTCAGGTAGACGTTCAACCAGCCCGCCATTATCAGAATCGATGATACCCACCGTCTGATCTAGGAACTTTTGGACAAGGTACAGACTGTTTGCAAATTCGAACTGTCCGCGCAGGTCAGCATATAACGAGGACTGCGCAAGGGTACGAATGCGGCTATAAAAGATATCATATTCACGGCGGAGAGTGTTGATCTCGGAGACTTCGCTGTCGTTAAATGTCGCGAGATGTAGTTGGAACTCGACGAACTCCACTTCGGCTTGCGACAGCGTCCATTGCACATTGTCCGAACTGGCCGAATTCAGCAATTTTAGATCGCGTGCAACGTTGATGGACAAATATACAATTGATACAATGCCAAACGCCCCCAGCAGCACCGAAATTGCAAGCCGGAGGCGGATAGACAACTTTTCCAAGAATAACACGGGCCGGGCTCCTACAGTCGGCGGTACCCAAGAGAGTGCACTTTCCGCCCGACTTAGTCCAACGCTTCGATCCGGTCGACCTGCCAGATGCTGCGTGAATAGATCACTTCGCTCCGGTAAGCCCGATTTGAATCGTAAGGATACACAATCCAAAGCGGCCCTTTTTCACGAACAGACATGGTTTCGCCGTCCAACATGTAGGCAATGATCGGACCACCTCTGACGGCATCGGATATCGGTATCTCAACGGCATAATCGTTAATCGCTGTGGCCCGCAGGGTTTTACCCTGAACGCCCAAACGGTTCACAAGATCATTCAGCGCAACGCCCTGAAATGAGTGGGTGCCATCGGTCCAGATGGTCGAAGTGTTGATCACTGTATCGCCAAGCGCTTCAAGCATAGCCAGATCAAACTGGGCTACGCCGTCCGCATTTGTCGATTCGATGGCACCCCAAACAGTCAATAGTATTTCACCTTTAGCTACGCCAAGGTCGTCGGCCCGTACTGGTAAAGAAGTAATCGTTACGAAAAGCAAGGCTCTCAACAATGTCGACAACATAACAAGGTTTCCTTTGCTGACTGATGGCGTTTTGCCATAACATTGGCTCGCAGACGAATGGGCAGGAGGATACGTACCTATCCTTTGGGGTAGGTTCAACCGATACCCGACTTGGCACAAGGGCGCAGTGCGATTTTCGAAGAACCTTTTTAGCTCCGGTTTCAGGTCTGTATTGTGCATTGCAAAGGCGGATGCCGCCTGCACAAAACCCTGCTAAGACCCGAAATAAAACTGTTCACAATCAAACCGAAAGCCCGTCACGCCGGTATCTCTTAATTTCGCGTTAGCAGGATCGGTCAACTCCAGCTCTCGGCCAGCAACCGGACCCAAATTCGCCAAATGGCCAAAAATCGACGGTTCAAGAATATAGCGGCAAAAAATCGCTTGGGTTGATAGTGCCTGATCGGAGCGGGGATTCTCGACTATCCCGTTGGCAGACGCCTATCTGCCCCTTTGACCTAGGACATCAAGAACACCGTGGGACGATACTTTCGCCAGCGGCAAATCCATCGTTGCAGCCATGTGGCCGCGGATTTCTGCGTGGAACGGTGACCATTTTGTAACTTGGCGCGGGGATAGCATCGTCGGGCAACCGTACCGCACGCGGTTAATCCTCAGCCTGTCGATGCGCCAACCGAACTGCAAAGCCCAAGTTTTTGGGCTTGTTCTGCCGAACAAAGGCCAGATGCATTGTTGCCATCAGGGACGTCCTTGAGGTTCTAAGATTTCCTCAACCTGATGGAGCGCACCTTACCGCTTCATCAAGCAAACGGACAGAACAACGCCGCTTTGGCAAAAAGATCTCTCCAAAAAAAATATTCCCGCACAAACCAAGCGGGACCTATCCAAGAGGGCCATTGGACATGGGATGGAGGCACCATATTATAAGCGTGCAACGGACGTAATCTCGGTTTACGTGTATTGCCAACCAAGGAGGCCGCAATGCGCGTACTTATTGCTGACGACCATGACCTGCTCCGAGATACATTGGTTATGTTTCTGGAGACCCAGAGCGACATCGCCGTTAGCCAAGCCGCCGACCTAAGCGAGGCGCATAAACTTATCGACACACAAGACCCGTTCGATCTGGTGCTGCTGGATCTGAACATGCCTGGCATGAACGGTCTGGAAGGTCTGAAATCGACCCTCGCCATGAAAGGCGGCCAGCGTGTCGCGCTTTTGTCTGGCGAAGCCACCCGCGAAATTGCCGAAAATGCACTGGAGGCAGGCGCCGCTGGTTTTGTCCCTAAAACCTTACCCGCAAAATCTTTGATTAACGCAGTCAAATTTATGGCTATGGGCGAACAATACGCCCCACTTGATTTTATGACTGCGCTGGACGAAGGCACTAAACATCCGCTTGCCGAAAAACTGTCACCCCGAGAATTGCAGGTTCTAAAAGGTCTGACCGAAGCGAAATCGAACAAGGAAATTGCACGCGATCTCGACATCACAGAACCAACGGTCAAGCTGCACATGAAAACACTCTACCGTAAGATCAATGCGGCCAACCGCACCCAAGCCGCGTTGATTGCACGCGAATCGGGCCTGTTCTGACCCGACCAATTCCGTCAGATAGCGCGGCGGTCCGAAAACGCTTTACCGCCGGGGGTTGGGGCGCAACAGTCGGGGGCATGCGTGCAACAAAAGGCCACCAATAATGAGCGACCATTCTCTGTCTGCCACACCTGACACCGTTCATTGGGGGCGGTTCTTGTCTGATCATCCTCCGGTTTTGACCATCGCTGACGGGGACCGTGCCGCTATCCAAACCTATTCGGGACGTGCAGCCGTTTTGCCGCCCAAGGGGTCCGGCATGACCATTGCTCCGGAGCATCGCACTATTCTTGCGGCTGACATACCCGGACAAGGGCATTTATTGACTGGCCCTATCGCGATTGACGGGGCCATGCCTGGTGACGTGCTGAAAATTACTATTGAGAAAATCACGCTTGGGGCGGACTGGGGCTTTAACGTTGTGCGCCCCACGGCGGGCACCCTGCCCGGTGAATTTCCGGTATCGACTGAAACGATCACGCATATACCGATTGATACGGCCAAAAAGACAGCGCGTCTGCCTTGGGGGACGGTTTTACCGCTAAACCCGTTCTTTGGTGTGATGGGTGTCGCGCCGCCGCCCGAATGGGGCGAGATCACCTCGATCCAGCCGCGATTGCACGGTGGCAATATGGATTTGAAACTGCTGACCGAAGGGGCCACGCTGTATTTGCCCGTTCACGCCAAAGGTGCGTTATTTTCCTGCGGTGACGGCCACGGTTGCCAAGGCGACGGGGAAGTATGCATCACCGCGTTAGAGACTGCTTTGACGGGGACATTCCGATTTGATCTGCTGAAAGCAGGTACCACGCAAATTACCCACCCAAGGGCGGAAACCGAGGACGAGATTATCTCGATGGGGTTTCACGCCAGTCTGGATACGGCGCTGCAAATTGCGCTGCGTGAGATGATCGCTATGATCTGCGAACTTACGACACTTACCGAAACCCAAGCCTATCAACTATGTTCGCTGGCCGCTGATTTTGCGGTGACGCAGTCGGTCAACCAGGAAAAAGGCGTGCATGGACGGCTGCGCAAGTCGCTGTTGCAGGTTTCTTAAAGCTAGATTGCACTGCTGTGGGCGACTTGCGGAGCTTGGAACGTGTCTAGCTGTCCCGCTAGGATGCGGACCAATGGCTCGAACCCGGGACGGACCTTTAGACTCTGATCGTCCAACTCAACACCCAGCGGGAATGCTGCCGCAAGTTTTTCGAATGTTGCGGTTATGGCTGGCGCAAATTCCGGAAAATCTGCGAGCAATTCCGAGATGTTGACCTGAAACCCGCACATAAGCTGTTCGATGGCCAAGGCCACCCAACGGTCCGCGTCGGTCAATGTGTGACCACGCGCACCAGCAAGGGTTTGCGCCTCGATTGCGGCGACATATTTGGCCGTTGCGGGCTGGTTCTGACTGTACCCTTGCGGAAATTTGGAAATGGCCGACGCGCCAAGGCCGATCAGAACCTCGGCAGTATCATCGGTATAGCCCTGAAAATTCCGCCGGAGATGCCCGTTTGCCTTGGCAATTGACAGCCTGTCACCTGAGCGCGCGAAATGGTCAAAACCGATCTGTTCAAATCCGTCCGAGGTCAGCAAAACCCGCGCCAGTTCTGACAACTCAAAGCGCATTTCCGGGTTCGGCAGGGCGGTTTCATCGATCAAAACCTGCCGTTTCGACATCCACGGAACATGCGCATATCCGTACAGCGCCAAGCGATCCGGCTGCAAAGACATCACTTCTTGCAAGGACATGCTCAGGCTTTCTTGGGTCTGGAAAGGCAGGCCATAAAGCAAGTCCATGTTCAGGCTGTCCAAGTTGCCCGACTTTAGGTGGTGCACAACGTCCGAAGTTTGTTGAAAAGATTGCAGCCGGCCGATCGCTTTTTGCACACGGGGGTCAAAATCTTGCACCCCGATGCTGGCGCGGTTCATGCCGTAATTAAGCAGGGTGTCCAGCAACGCAGGGGATGCCTCGGTCGGATCAATCTCGACCGAGAATTCGAACCCGTCGCCCGCATCGAAATGGGCGAAAATCTTGCCCAGCAATTGCGCCATCAAATCCGGGGTCAAGATCGTCGGGGTGCCGCCCCCAAGATGAAGCCGCGACAGCGACACCCGACCGGGCAGACGCGCACGTACCAGATCAATTTCTTGCAATAACGTTTGGACATATGCCTCGACGGGGCGGAGCGTTGTTGTCCCTTGCGTGCGGCAAGCGCAGAACCAACACAGGCGTTTGCAAAACGGGATGTGCAGGTACAGTGATACACTTGCACCATCGGGCACAGCGTGCAGCCATTCGGCTTGGTCGCCCTGCCCCACTTGATCGCCAAAGTGATTGGCGGGCGGATAACTGGTATAGCGCGGCACTTTGGCATCAAAGATACCGTAGCGGCGGAGTTGCTTAAGTTGTGTCATACAGATAACTTGCAAACATGCAGGCAATTTTCTTTGATTTAGATCAACTATGACACTCGAATTACTCTCGCGCACGAAATGCAGCGATTGCCCGATACGGCATCGCGCGGTTTGCGCCCAATGCAGCGCCGACGAGCTGGATGTTTTGGAAGATCTGAAGAGCTATAAGTCCTTCAAGGCAGGCGAATCCATTTTGTGGCGTGGTGATACGTTGACCTATGTGGGATCGCTTGTTCAAGGCGTCGCAACCTTGAGCAAAACGATGGAAGACGGCCGCACCCAAATGGTGGGTCTGCTGCTGCCTTCTGACTTTATCGGTCGTCCCGGCCGTTCGGAGATTGATTTTGATGTGGTTGCTGTCACCGATGTGACGCTGTGCTGCTTTCAGCGCAAGCCCTTTGAGGCGTTGATCGCATCGACCCCGCATATCGCCCAGCGTCTGGTTGAAATGGCATTGGATGAGCTGGATGTTGCCCGCGAATGGATGCTTTTGCTAGGGCGCAAAACCGCCCGTGAAAAAATCGCGACGTTTATTCATATGTTGGTGCAACGTCAGCATATGGGCGACGCAGAGACGACTAAGCTCGCGCTTGTTCTGCCCCTGACGCAGGAACAGATCGCCAATTACCTTGGCCTCACGCTTGAGACTGTCAGCCGACAGCTTGGCGCGATGAAGAAAGAGGGGATTTTGCGGTTCTCGAATCGGCGGAATTTCGAGGTTGCCAATTTCCCAGCACTGCACCTGGCAACTGGCGATGATTCAGACGGCGGTATGCTGGTCTAGGGGCCGCATCACCTGTTGTTTGCAACCGGTTACCGACTTGATCTGTATCAAGGCCGTAGATCCGGCAAAGTGATTATCTCTTCTCAGCAAAGAGGAGACCATTAGATGTATTCCAATATTTTAATTCCCGTTATTCTGGATAACCCGGAAAAAAACGACGTTGCATTTAAAGCCGCCCAAGCGCTTGCTGACGAAGGCGCGCATTTCACCCTACTTCACGTGATCGAAGCGATCCCGATCTATGTATCTGATTACATTCCCTCGGATTTCATGGTCGAGGCGCGTGATTCAGTTCAGACCAAGCTGAAAGATCTGGCAAAAACACTTCCCAATTGTCACGCAGCCACGACCGAAGGTCGCGCCGGGTCGGAAATTCTGAGCTGGGCTGAAAAGAACAATTCGGATTGTATCGTCATCGCCTCCCACCAGCCGGCATTTTCGGACATTTTGTTGGGTTCGGTAGCACATCATGTCGTACGCCACGCAAAATGTGCGGTTCATGTGATCCGTTGACCGACCGCTTTGTCAAACTTGATACAGATCAAGGAAGCCTCTCCGCCCTGCGGTTACCCGATAATTGCGAACAGGTGCGCGCGCCCCGAACAGGGCTGCGCTAAAAAGAAGGTGCACTATGAATTATTTTAAACTCATTATTTTGGGGCTGATTGCTCTGATTGCGGGCATGGGCATGAACTGGGGTCATGATCTGGCCTATCAATTTCATGCTTTTGTCATCATGGCGGTTGCCGCAGGTATGTTTATCTGGACGCTGCGGCGCATTGACGAACCTGTGCCTGTCGCTGAAACGGGATACGCCGACGGCGTGATCCGCGCTGGCGTGATCGCAACGGCCTTTTGGGGCGTTACCGGTTTTTTGGTCGGCACCTTCATCGCATTTCAATTGGCCTTTCCAGAGCTGAACTTTGAGTGGGGCCAGCCCTTTACCAACTTTGGTCGGCTGCGCCCGTTGCACACGTCAGCGGTAATCTTTGCCTTTGGGGGCAACGCACTGATCTGCACCTCATTTTATGTCGTCCAGCGCACCAGCTCAGTGCGATTGTTCGGGGGCAACCTGTCATGGTTTGTCTTCTGGGGTTACCAGTTGTTCATCGTTCTGGCGGCAACCGGATACCTGCTGGGGTCCACACAGTCGAAAGAATATGCGGAACCTGAATGGTATACCGACATCTGGCTGACCATCGTTTGGGTGGCCTATCTGGTGGTGTTCCTTGGCACGATCTTTAAGCGGCGCGAACGCCACATCTATGTCGCCAACTGGTTCTACCTCAGCTTTATCATCACAGTTGCAATGCTGCATATCGTTAACAACCTGTCGATCCCGGTCAGTTTCTGGGGTTCGAAATCGGTTCAGGTCTTTTCTGGCGTTCAGGATGCAATGACGCAGTGGTGGTACGGCCATAACGCCGTGGGCTTCTTCCTGACTGCCGGTTTCTTGGGGATGATGTATTACTTCGTTCCTAAACAAGCGAACCGCCCCGTCTATTCCTATAAGCTCAGCATCATCCACTTTTGGTCCCTGATCTTTTTGTACATCTGGGCTGGTCCACACCACTTGCACTATACTGCCCTGCCCGATTGGGCCGCGACCCTTGGCATGGTGTTCTCGATCGTGCTGTGGATGCCCAGTTGGGGTGGCATGATCAACGGCCTGATGACCTTGCAAGGGGCATGGGACAAACTGCGCACCGACCCGATCTTGCGGATGTTCGTCATCTCGCTTGGGTTCTACGGCATGTCGACCTTCGAAGGTCCAATGATGTCGATCCGCGCGGTCAACTCTCTGTCGCATTACACTGACTGGACCATTGGGCACGTGCATTCCGGTGCGCTAGGCTGGAATGGCATGATCACCTTTGGCGCGCTGTACTTCCTGACGCCAAAACTCTGGGGTCGTGAAAAGATGCACTCGATGTCCGCGATCAACTGGCACTTCTGGTTGGCAACGATCGGCATCGTTTTGTACGCGTCGTCGATGTGGGTTACCGGCATCATGGAAGGTCTGATGTGGCGCGAAGTCGATGATCAAGGCTTCTTGGTCAACTCCTTTGCTGACACCGTTGCTGCGAAGTTCCCGATGTATGTGGTGCGCGGTTTGGGTGGGGTTCTCTACCTTGGTGGCGGGCTGATCATGGTGTGGAACATGTGGATGACCATTCGCGGTGCGAAACCGGTCACCACGGCCTTGCCCTCAAACGCAACACCAGCAGAATAAGGAGCTGAACCAATGGCCTTTATCGACAAACACGCCATCCTTGAGAAAAGCCCCACCTTGTTGCTGGTTGCATCCCTGCTGGTGGTAACAGTGGGGGGCATCGTGGAAATTGCCCCCCTGTTCTGGCTGGAAAACACCATCGAAGAAGTCGAAGGCGTGCGGCCCTATTCGCCGCTCGAGCTGACGGGGCGCGACATCTATGTGCGCGAAGGATGCTATGTCTGCCACAGCCAGATGATCCGCCCCATGCGCGACGAGGTGGAACGCTATGGCCACTATTCGTTGGCGGCTGAATCGATGTATGATCACCCGTTCCAATGGGGGTCCAAGCGTACAGGTCCGGACGTGGCGCGCGTGGGCGGGCGGTATTCCGACGCCTGGCACGTCGATCACCTAAGCGACCCCCAATCGGTCGTGCCGGAATCGATTATGCCGAAATATGCGTTCCTCATGGACACGCAAATCGAGCCGACCCATATCGAACCGCTGCTGAAAACCCACAGGTTTGTCGGCGTGCCTTATTCGGATGAACAGATCGACGCGGCCCGGGCAGATTTCCGCGCTCAGGCTGACCCTGATTCAGACTATGACGGCATGTTGGAACGCTATCCCGGTGCTGCGGTTGCCAACTTTGACGGCCAACCCGAATTGACCGAGATGGACGCGCTGATCGCCTATCTGCAAATCCTTGGGACAATGGTTGATTTTTCGACCTTCACCCCAGATGCCAGCCGCTAAGGAGACTTGAGATGAATACCTATTCCTTCCTGCGACAACTCGCCGACAGCTGGGTTCTGCTGGCAATGTTCCTTTTCTTTGCTGGCGTCATCCTTTGGGCATTCCGGCCCGGCAGTACCAAGGTTTATGACAGCGTGGCCCAGATCCCTTTGGGCGACGATACCCAACCCAAAAGCATGACAAAAAAAGGGGACGACAATGTCTAAGCGCAAAACGGACGACGTCACCGGCACCGAAACCACAGGCCACAGCTGGGACGGCATCGAAGAGCTGAACACACCCCTGCCCCGCTGGTGGCTTTGGACGCTGTACCTGTGCATCATCTGGGGGATACTTTACACGATCGCCTATCCTGCCTGGCCGATGGTTTCGGGCGCGACCAAAGGTCTTTTGGGCTGGTCCACCCGCGCGAATGTCGCGGCTGACATTACCGCACACGAGGGCAAGAATGCCGATCTGGTGACTTCGCTTTTGGCCACAGATATGGACGTTTTGCCGGCGAGTGCCGATCTGAATCGCTATGCTATTGCACGCGGTGGCGCAGTATTCCGCGCCAATTGTTCGCAATGCCACGGGTCGGGTGCAGCGGGTGCAAAGGGCTATCCCAACCTGCTGGATGACGACTGGCTTTGGGGCGGAGAGATGGCGGACATCGAATACACTGTGCGCCATGGCATTCGCAACGATCAAGACGATGACGCGCGGTACTCACAGATGCCTGCCTTTGGCGAGATGCTTGAGAAAGGCGAAATAACAGCCGTTGTCGAACATGTAGTGTCCCTGTCGAATGCTGAATTTGACGCTAAGCTGGCAGAAACAGGGGCAGCCGTTTACTCTGATAACTGCTCTGCGTGCCATGGTGAAACCGGGCTGGGTGATCGGGCGCAAGGTGCCCCCAATCTGGCAGACGCGATCTGGCTTTATGGTGGCGACCGCAAAGCCCTGACAAACACGGTGAAAAACGCCCGCTTTGGTGTGATGCCTGCTTGGGGTCCACGCCTGACCGAGGCCGATGTTCGCGCCGTATCCGCCTACGTGCACTCTCTGGGAGGTGGAGAGTAGCACGATAGCGACCAGCTGCAGCAGCAACTGGTCCATCCCCGAATGCGTGCCTGTTCGCAAAACGCGCCGCTTCGGGGATGTTGTTGATCAAGATCAAAGTTCGCACGCTTGAATCCGGATAGGCAATAGAAGCGAACAGGAAGAAAAATATGACCGATCAAACAACGCCTCCCTCTTTATATGCCGCGCGCGAACCGATTTTTCCGCGCCATGTGACCGGCTTTTTTCGCCGTTTCAAATGGGCGATCCTGATCGTTACGCTGGGCATCTACTATCTCACCCCTTGGATCCGCTGGGACCGTGGCCCAAGCCTGCCGGATCAAGCCGTCTTGGTCGATTTGGCCAGCCGTCGTTTCTATTTTTTCTGGATCGAAATTTGGCCCCATGAGTTCTATTTCGTGGCGGGCCTATTGATCATGGCCGGGCTTGGCCTGTTTCTTTTTACATCAGCCCTTGGCCGCGTTTGGTGCGGGTATACCTGCCCCCAAACGGTCTGGACTGATCTTTTCATTCTTGTCGAACGCTGGATAGAGGGCGACCGGAACGCCCAAGTCCGGCTTCACAAAGCCAAATGGAACCTGCGTAAATGGCGATTGCGCCTGACCAAATGGACAACTTGGCTGGCCATTTCCGTGGCAACCGGTGGGGCGTGGGTGTTCTATTTCACCGACGCGCCAGCGCTGGCCCTTGATCTGGTGAACCTCACCGCACATCCAGCAGCCTATATTACCATCGCGATCCTGACCGCGACGACCTTTATATTTGGGGGTTTCCTTCGCGAACAGGTCTGCATTTACATGTGCCCTTGGCCACGTATCCAAGCGGCGATGATGGACCCTGATACAATCACTGTCGCCTATCGCGATTGGCGGGGCGAACCGCGTGGCAAAAGCAACACCCGTCGCCGCAGCAAAGCCGAGGCCATCCAGGCCGAGGCTGACGCGCAGGCAGCTGGCCCCGGCGAGGCACGCTATCCCGGCACGCCGTATCGTCAAGGCGCCAAACCAGCCGCCCCCGTTATTCAACCCGTTGCCGAAACGGGCGACTGCATTGATTGCATGGCCTGCGTGAACGTCTGCCCAATGGGCATCGACATCCGCAACGGCCAGCAGATGGAGTGTATCACCTGTGCATTGTGTATCGATGCCTGTGACGATGTCATGGACAAGATCGGCAAACCGCGTGGGTTGATTGATTACCTTGCCCTGTCCGATGAAACCGCTGAACGTGCAGGCGAACCAATTAAACCGTTGTGGAAACACATCCTGCGGCCCCGCACGATCCTGTATACGGTGGCTTGGCTGCTGATTGGTCTGGGACTTGTCTATGCGCTCTTTATTCGGTCCGACATCGAGCTGACAGTCAGCCCTGTGCGCAATCCGACTTTTGTGGTCTTATCAGATGGCACAATCCGTAACATCTATGATGTGCGCCTGCGCAACAAGTCAGGCGAGGACCGCGAATTCCGGCTCAAGCTCACCAGTGACGAAACCCTGCGCATCGACCTTGAAGGAATGGATGATCTGAGCCTAACCGTACCGGCAGATACAACGGTTTTGCAGCGCGTCTATGTCACGGCACGCCCGCAAGATCATGCAGCAAAGGCTGCGGCAACCGACTTGCGGCTATGGGTGGAAGACACCTCAGCACAAACGCGCGCCTCCAAATCAACGACCTTCAATGGAAAGGGGAACTAAATGCAACGCGAACTAAAAGGGTGGCATGTCTTTACCGGCTTTGCGCTGGCTTTTGGCGTTATCATCGCGGTCAACCTGACATTGGCCTTTAACGCTGTGCGCACATTTCCGGGGCTCGAGGTCAAGAATTCCTATGTCGCTTCGCAAAGCTTTGACGCAGATCGTGCGACACAAGAGGCCCTGAATTGGAGTGTTGATGCGACGCTGCAAGGCGATCATCTGGTACTTACCATCCTCAAAGGCGATGCACCTGTGTCGCCCGAGATCGAAGAAGCCATTTTTGGCCGCGCCACCAGTGTTGCGGCGGATCAGACGCCCGATTTTAAGTTTAACGGTCAGGCCTATATCGCGGACGTCAAGGCTGGTCCAGGCAACTGGAACTTACGACTAAAAATGCGCTCCATAGACGGAACGTTGTTTCAGCAACGTGTGATTGTTAAGGTGCAAAAATGACTATGGTTGCGGCATGTCCGGGCTGTGCAGCGGCCCCGTCGGCGATGAAACACGCCGAAAGTCATGCGGCACCCGCGTTAGTCTTGTCATTGCCAACCATCCACTGCGCCGCCTGCATCGGCAAGGTTGAACGCAAACTGAACGCCATGCCCGAAGTTGACAACGCGCGGGTTAACCTGTCGCTCAAGCAGCTGTCTGTGCATGGCGAAGATGTCGACACGGACACCATCGTCACGGCGCTCAAGTCCATTGGATATGACGCCTACCCCCTTGATGTTGCATTGCTGGAAACGCGCCAAGACAGCGTAGGGCGTAACCTGTTGGTGCGCTTGGCCGTTGCCGGTTTTGCGATGATGAACGTCATGCTGTTCTCTGTCGCGGTTTGGTCCGGTGCATCAGACACCACCCGCGAACTATTTCATCTGATATCAGCCACGATTTCTGTGCCTGCGGTCCTGTATTGTGGGCAACCATTCTTTGCCAGTGCATGGTCTGCGTTGCGGGTGCGCGGGCTAAATATGGATGTCCCAATCTCGCTCGCGATTTTGCTGGCCACTGGCACGTCCCTTTTCGAAGTGATGAATGGGGGGGCCCATGCCTATTTCGATGCCGCCCTGTCACTGACGTTCTTTTTGTTGATCGGTCGTTATCTTGACCACCATACACGCAGTTCTGTCCGCTCTGCGGCCAAAGAACTGGCCGCACTTGAGGTACACGTCGCCCAACGGATCGAAGACGGAAAAGCCGTAAAAACAGCGGTGTCCAGCCTTGCGGTCGGCGACCGCATTTTGATCCCGTCCGGCGTGCGTGTTCCCGTCGACGGCACACTGGACAGCCCCAAGGCACTCTCTGATCGCTCGTTCCTCACTGGCGAATCTGCCGCAATTGCTCTTACACAGGGGCAACAGGTGCAGGCCGGGGAAATCAACCTTGGCGGCCCATTCGAGATGACAGCCACCGCCGTTGGGGATGACACGACGTTGCGGCGGGTCGCCAGTTTGGTCGAGATGGCCGAAAACAGCCGCAACAGCTATACCAACCTGGCCGACCGCGCGGCGCAGATCTATGCCCCTGCCGTGCATCTGCTCGCATTCGTGTCGTTTGTTGCGTGGGTATGGATTGACGGTGATATTCGGCACGCCATTAACATCGCCGTCGCGGTCCTGATTATCACCTGTCCCTGTGCGCTAGGTCTAGCGGTACCCGCAGTCGCCACAGCGGCGATCGGGCGGCTTTACTCGATGGGGTTTCTGGTCAAGTCTGGCACAGCACTGGAGCGTCTAGCCGAAGTCGATGTAGCCATCTTTGACAAGACCGGGACACTTACCCTGGCTGGTGGCAATGCGCGGCTGGAACACCTTAGCCCCGAACAGGCGGCAATAGCGCGGGGCTTGGCTCAGGCATCTGATCACCCCGTGTCGCGCGCCCTAGTCGCAGCATTGCCGAACGCTGAGGTCGCTCAATTGGCCAGTGTCACGGAGATAGCGGGCTGCGGCATGCAGGCAAACTATAAGGGTCAGACCGTCAAGCTTGGGCGCGGCACTTGGTTGGGCGCGTCCTTTGATGGTCCTGGCCTGCAGGTCGGCCTTGCACCCGCTATCCCCCTGCCGCTAAAGGAAACGCCGCGCCAAGGGGTCGCTATTGCCATCAAGGGACTTCAAGATTTGGGTATTCCGCCTCGTATTTTGAGCGGTGACAAGCAAGATGCGGTAAGCGCACTGGCTCAAGAATTAGGTATCAAAGACATCCAATCCGAAGTCAGCGCGACGGGAAAACATCAGTATCTGACAGATCTGCAAAAAGAGGGTCACCACGTCCTTATGGTTGGGGATGGCCTCAACGATACAGCCTCCCTCGCCGCTGCACATGCATCAGTCGCGCCCTCATCCGCGTTGGACGCTTCGCGAAATGCAGCTGACGTTGTCATGCTCCGCGAGAACCTTGATAATTTCCCACTGCTCATCCGCATCGCGCGCAGCACCTCGCGCCTGTCAAAACAGAACTTTGCAATTGCTGCTGGTTATAATGCAATCGCGATCCCGGTCGCTCTTTTGGGTTACGCCACCCCTCTGGTTGCGGCAATTGCTATGTCAGCCTCGTCCATTACGGTCATCGCGAACGCGATGCGTGTTAGGTTTGTCGAATGAACGTCCTGCTCATCCTCATACCGGTTTCCATTATTTTGGGGGCCTTGGGTCTGTGCGGATTTCTGTGGACCCTGCGCAGCGGGCAATACGACGATGCCGAAGGCAGCGCAGCACGATTGCTGCTGGACGACGAAGAACCCGACAAAACCGAATAGGCGATGCGGCTAGGTTATTGTTGCGCCCACGCCATCATTCGGAATTAGATCATTGTTCGGTTTTTAGGAACTAAAGTAGAGCGGTCCAAGTTTGGGGACATCTGACACCTCGTTTAAGGGTGCTCAGATCTGCGACCAGCTGGCCACAGCAACGTAAGAGCCTTCTGTCATAATATCTGAATATCTTGATGCGGAATGTCTTTGTCACCAGACAACGTATTGTGCTGGTTTTCGGTTTAACCGCATATTTCCCAGAGAGACCAACAAGGAGAATCTTGCAGTAACAGCGGAAGGATAACAGTTACACGCAACTGCATAAGTTCAAGCGCTTAGGGCTTAGGTGCCACAGTCAAATAATATCGCATTGCAGATTTGAAATCGAGGCACGGGTCTGATGGGCTTATGAAAAATAGGCTATTAAGTTTCACTGTTCACGGCTGACTACGTCAGTAGCTAATCTCGTGACCATAAAGGTGTTCCCTCATCGAACCCTCGATGTAATATTTTATGCCTGCGCCACGCCCTACTAGAAGCTGTGCGGCTTCAGGCTTCAACTCGGGGCTGTTAACTCTTCTCGTCATTGCTGACCTGTAATCTCCCAAACACCTTATCTTGGTGTTCGCAGGACTAGCAGCAGCCCAAAAGCGCTGCAGGCCAAAGATCTTTTTCTTCTTATTTTCAACGCAGAACGCCCGCAGTGTTTTTGGCACTGCGGGCGTTTTGTATGATTGGTAATCGTTAGAGAGATAATTGAGGATTTTATT
>RCMY010000762.1_pt1 | contig 30619 bp, 26 predicted proteins | sample 2041341 | NCBI WGS metagenome assembly RCMY01 (sample SAMN09708234, study PRJNA481090) | Marine sediment metagenome, whole genome shotgun sequencing project. | reverse complement strand
CCTGTCACACCTCGACCGGGGCGAGTTGTGACAAGCCCACCACCAACGATCTGTCACACCTCGACCGGGGCGAGTTGTGACACCGGCGGTGTGACGGGATGAATGTTGCGCACGATCGGTCGGCTCGCCAGACTCGGACACGCTCATGTCGACCGTCACCCTCCGCCCGTGGCAGCGCGCCGCGTTCGATCTCTTCCGCGCCACGACGGGGCCGGACTATCTCGCGGTCGCGACACCCGGCGCCGGCAAGACGACGTTCGCACTGACTTGCGCCCGAGCGTCGCTGGCAGAGGAGAACCGGCCGTTGATCGTCGTCGCCCCGACCAGCCACCTGAAGATCCAGTGGTCCAAGGCGGCGCACCGGATGGGTCTGCAGCTCGACCCCAATTGGTCGCCCGGCGACGGCCTGGCGCGCGACGTGCACGGGCTGGTGACCACGTACCAGCAGCTCGCCATGGGGAGCGCAGCCAAGAAGCTGGCAGGCCTGTCTGCCGAGGCGTTCGTGATCCTCGACGAGATCCACCATGCCGGCCACGAGAAAGCCTGGGGTGACGGTGTCCGCAAGTCGTTCGGGCACGCTCACAAACGGCTGTCGCTGTCCGGTACACCGTTCCGCAGCGATGCCGCGCAGATCCCGTTCGTCCGCTACGACAACACCGCCGAGGGCGAACTCGCGCACGCTGACTACACGTACGGGTACGCCGATGCACTCCGCGACGGCGGCGTGGTGCGGCCCGTCTACTTCCCCCGGGTCGACGGTGAGATGGAGTGGACCTCGGCGTCGGGCGACACGATCTCGGCGAACTTCCAAGACGAGCTGACCAAGGACCAGTCATCGATGCGGCTGCGCACCGCGCTCAGCCTCGAAGGCGAGTGGATGCCGGCAGTCCTCAAGAAGGCGAACGATCAGCTCCGCACGATTCGCGCCGACCAGCGCGACGCCGGCGGCCTCGTGATCGCAACCGACCAGGATCACGCCAAAGAGATCGCGATTCTGCTGCGCGACCGATTCGGCGTGCCCGCCGATGTCGTGGTCAGCGACGATCCCGGATCGTCGAAGAAGATCGCCGAGTTCAGTGAGAACGACCGGCCCTGGCTGGTGTCGGTGCGAATGGTGTCCGAAGGTGTCGACATCCCTCGCCTGCGCGTCGGCGTGTTCGCCACGACGACGTCGACCGAATTGTTCTTCCGCCAGGCCGTCGGACGCTTCGTGCGCTGGCAGGCCGGTCGTGCGAGCCAGAAGGCCTACGTCTACATTCCTGACGACCCTCGACTGCGCGCCCACGCGTTCACCATCGCCGAGGCCCGGCGACACGTGTTGCGCCCGCCCGGGACCGGTGATGACGACGACTTCAAGCCGGACGGCGGTCTGGAGAATCAGGTCCACGAGGACGACATGGAGCAGATGTCGCTCTTCACCGTCGTTGCCTCGACGGTCACCGACATCACGATGCACACCGTCGGCGAAGACGGCAAGCATCTCGACGGCATCGAGTTCGAACCCAACTTCTCCCCCGCCGACCTCGGGATGGTCGCCTATGACGACGAGCCGAATCCGCCGGACCCGTTCTTCTCGGACGACCCGGCGCTCGGCCTCGATCTCCCCGAGATCCCGACCGCTGCCGGATTGATCCCGCACGGGTCGATGAGCGTCGCCGAGATCAAAGACGATCTCCGCACGCGTAACGCCCACGTGGCGAAACGTCTCGTCGACATGACGGGTTGGGGCCATGCCCGTGTGCAGGGCGAGATGAACAACCTCGCCGGCGTCGCTCGTGTGGCGAGCGCCACCAACGAACAGCTCGACCGGCGACTGCGCTACGCCGAGAGCTGGCTGCGCCGTCTCCAACGCGCCTGACGACGCGCCAGGTCAGCCATTTTCGCCGGCGATGTCAGCGCCTTCGGGCTGGCGGCGGAACAGGTAGGCCGATGCGGTGACTGCGACCATGGCTGCGACGAGCATCGCGATCCGAGGGTCTGCCACGTCGGCGATCGTGCCGTCGACGATCGCAGCCAGCGGCCGACAGCCGAGGAAGGCGACCGACCACAGCGCCATCACCCGCCCACGCAGACCGTCAGGGATGCCCTGTTGCAGTTCGGTGTTCGTGCTCGTGACACCGAGGAGGAAGCCTGATCCGGAGATCGCCGCCCCGACGAGTGCGACGTGGATGACGGGCGCTGCGGCGATGACCGTGAGGCCGACCGCGGAGATCGCCAGGCCGGTCGCCGCCACTCTCCCACGTCCGAGTCGGGCGCGAATGCGATCCGATGCCGGGGCGGTGAGTGCTGCACCCAGACCGAACGCACCCACGAGCAGCCCGACCACGGTCTCGCCATACCCGAAGCTCTCGAAGATCGCCGGCATCAGCGTGCTGAACGGGTCCGAGGTCCAGCCGACACCGAGGGCGCCGACCAGCAACACGAGCGCCGTCGGATGATTCCGCACCCAGCGCATGGCGTCCATCACCGTCTCGCCGTGCATCGACTCATCGCTCCCCTGCTCTTCGTCGGAGGCAGCGTCCGGATCGACCTCGCCCCGCGGACGGATGATCGTCAGCACGACGAGGAGTGGGATGAACGTGATGGTGTTGATCCCGAATGCCCAGGCTGCACCGAAGGCAGCGATCACTGCGCCTGCAGCGACCGGGCCGATGCCGCGTGCGATGTTGAACGTCATCGAGTTGAGCGTGATCGCACGGTCGAGGTCGGCACGCCGCACGAGCGCTGGAACGATGGCTTGCAACGAGGGAAGGATGATCGCCGCGCCGATGCCGATCACCCCGGTCGCGACGTAGATCGGCCAGGGCCCGCCGAGTTGGTCGATACCGACGACCGCCACGGTGATGGCCAGACCGAGCGCACCGAGAAATGCGATGAACTGGCCGACGAACAGCATCCATCGGCGATTGACCCGGTCGGTCAGACGCCCGGCCAGCGGCGTGAACAGCATCGTTGCCGTGAACTGCAGAATCGACACGGCGCCCACGGCGGTGTTCGATCCGGTCAGGTCGTAGACGACGATGCCGGCCGCCACGTTCTGAAACCAGTTCCCGGTGTTCGACAACGCATTCGAGAAGAAGAACGGGGCGAAGACCCGGTCTGCGAGCAGCTCTCGGAACGACCGCCGCTCGTCATCGCCCACCGCGTCCACGGCGCTCGGGGAGACCGCATCGATCCTGCCGGATACAGTTCCCTGTATGGCCAACCCCGGCGAGCACCATCCGGCATTCGAGGAGTACTGCGAGTGCATCTTCGAACTGGAGGAAGACGACGTCGACGTCATCCAGGCGCGTATCGCCGAACGGCTGCAGGTCAGCCGGCCCGCTGTCAGTGAGATGATGAAACGTCTCGAGGCCGAAGGGCTGATCACTGCGGACAAGGCCATCGTGCTCACCGCAGAAGGCCAGCGACTCGCCGAGCAGGTCGTTCGTCGCCATCGTCTCGCGGAACGTTTTCTGACCGACGTCCTCAAGCTCTCTTGGGCCGAGGCGCACCACGAGGCCGGCCGGTGGGAACACGTGATCAGTGATTCCGTCGAGGCCGCGATGGTCGAACTGCTCGGCGACCCGACCACGTGCCCGCACGGCAACCCGATTCCGGGTTCCGGGTACCAGGCGGCACCCGACTCCGGGCCCCTGTCGGAGATCAGCGTCGGTGAACCGTTCACGGTGCGTCGGATCACCGAGGAACTCGAATTCGAACCAGGCCTGCTCGAGTTCCTCGAAGCATCGTCCATCCAACCCGGCAACGTCGGCACGGTCACCGCGTCGTCTCCCGACGGCACCCTGACCGTCGAGATCGCCGGCAAGCACGTGGGCGTGGGCTCCTTCGCCAGCGAACGGATCCTGGTCACGGCGTGATGCAGCGACAACTGACGAAGACCGCGCAACTCGCACTGCGCTGCAGCTTGTTGGCCTCGACACTGATGTTCGCCGGTTGCGCGACGACCATCGACGACACCGGCCAGACCCCATCCACCGCCGACGTCGAGGACGTACCTGTGGACGCCGAGCCAGCGCTGGACAGCGGCGAGACCATCGACGGTGGAACGATCGTCGACCCGAACGCACCGGCACCGACCATCGCGCCGACCGGCTCTGCTGCCGACCTGCTTCCTGACCTCTCGACGGAGATGAGCCGACTCGGCTCGCAGATCGCCGAGGGCGGGGACTCCAAGGAGACCCTGGCCCGCATCGAACAGCTCTGGGACCGAGTCCGACCCGAGATCGAAATGGATCGACCCGACCTACTCGACGGCTTCGACGCCACGATCGACATGGCCCGAATCGGCGTCGAGCGCCGGCGACCCGCCGATGCCGACAAGGGCTTTCAGCTCCTCACCGACCTCGTCGACCGCTTTTTGACGGGCTGACTGCGTGCTCTCGGCCTGCTGATCAGCGGAGGGGTTCGGGGAGATCGTCGGCGTGGACGATGGTGAGGCGTTGTGTGCTCCGGGTGAGGGCGACGTAGAGCGCCCGCATGCCGTGCTCGATGCTGTCGACGATCCGGCTCGGTTCGACCACGATGACGCCGTCGAGTTCGAGACCCTTCACGACGCTGACGGGCACCAGGGTGACACCGGCATCGAGTCCTGTCCGAGTCGCCGTGCCGTGATCGATCCCGGCCGCGGTGAGCGCTGCGGACAGGTCCTCGATCATCGTGTCCGGAGCAACGACACCGAGGCTGGCCCCGGGGATCGCTGCGGCGAGCGAGAGCACCTCGTCGGCCACGGTCTTGCCGAGCACGTCGGCCGACGAAGCCCGCACGATCAGCGGTGACACGTCGCCGACGCGCACCGAGTCGGGTGCCCGCAACGATGGCGTGGCGACAGCCATCACCTTCGTGGCGAGATCCATGATCTGCCCGGGGATGCGATACCCCACCGAGAGGCCGATGACGCGGGCCGGCTTGCGGTCGGGCAGGTGGGCGAGCACATCGTCCCACTCGTCGGGCGCCAGTGGGCCAGTGGCCTGAGCGAGGTCGCCGACGATCGTCATCGCACCACTCAGTGATCGACGAGAGGCCATCTTCAACTGCATCGGCGTCAGGTCCTGGACTTCGTCGATCACGATGTGGCCGTACGTGCGGATCTCGTCGCGGTCGTCGATCTTGCCGTCGCGACCGGGCTTCGGGCCGAGCACGTCGCGGACGTCGTCCAGCAGCGCCACGTCGGACATCGTCCAACGGACGTCGTCGACCGACTCCGAACGCGGGCGGTACAGGCTCACCACTTCCGCCTCGGTCATCACACCCCGGGCCGCGAGCCTGAGCAGTGCCCGTGAGCCGAAGAGATCGTGCAGCAGTTGGGCGGGGGTGAGCAACGGCCACATCGTGTCGAGCGCAACGCGTGCCTCGTCGGTGTTGCGCAGCGTGTCCTTGACGTCACGCGGGCCGATCTCCGGGTCGTGATACGAGTCGGCGAGTGCCGCCCAGAACTCACCCTCGACCGCCCGCCGACCGGCGTTGTGGCGCTTGAAACGCCGCTTCGCGTTCTTCACGATGCGCGCCGATTCCTCGGCCCGCAGACGGACGTACCCCGCACGGAACGGGATCTCCAGGTCACTGCGGAGTGGCCGTTTGCGGTCGGCGATCGCATTGTCGACGAGGTCGGACATCCGGTCCTGCCCCTTGATCTTGACGGCCTCCGGTGTGTCTCCGGGTTCGTCGGCGCGGCGGAACTCCACGCCCGGCACGAGGTCGGCGAGCACGGCCTGTTTCACGCCGGCCTCGCCGAGCGACGGGAGAACCCGTTCGATGTAGCGGAGGAACACACGATTCGGACCGAGGACCAACACGCCCTGGTCTTCGAGCGGGAACCGGTGCGTGTAGAGCAGGTAGGCCGCGCGGTGGAGCGCGACCACGGTCTTGCCGGTGCCGGGGCCACCTTGCACGACGAGGACGCCGTGCTGCGGCGAGCGGATGATCTCGTCCTGCTCGCCCTGGATCGTGGCCACGATGTCGCCGAGCGTGCCGGTGCGTCCACGCTCGAGCGCAGCCAGCAGCGTCGAGTAGCCACGCAGACCGGAATCGGCGGCGACTGCTCCTGTCGGCGCCTCGCTGCCGTCGCCGTCGAGACCCTCGTCGTGGCCGAGGCCGAGATGGCCTTCACCGAACAGTTCGTCCTCGATGCCAAGCAGGTTGCGGCTCTCGATGATGAAGTGCCGGCGGCGGGCCAGGCCCATCGAGTCGCGGCCGGTCGCCCGGTAGAAGGGCTCGGCGACCGGGGCCCGCCAGTCGACGACCACGGGTTCGCGGTCCTCGTCGGCAACGGCCAGACGACCGATGTGGAATGCTTCGAGCTGGTCGGGGGACTCGGCGTAGCGGTCGATGCGACCGAAGACCAGCGACGCGTCGCCCAGTTCGAGGTCTTCGAGACGGCGAACGAGTTGCTCGTCGAAGGCGTTCCGTTCGAACCGAGCCTGGAACGTGCCGCCCTGGCTGGCCTCGTTCAGTGTGCGGACGCGGAACGCCGCGATGCGGCTGGATTCCAGACAGTCGTACGCATGATCGATGTACGCCTGTTCTTCAGCGAGGTCGGGGTGCTGCTGCGTCATAATTGGGTCAAAGAATGCTATCGGCGGAACCTGCAGCACGGCTCCGTGACTGGACAGCGGCCTCTCGAGAGCGAGGTCGATAGCGTCGGGGGCACATGACTGCCACCGCCCCGTTCATCGCAGCTGCCAACGGCGAAGCCGCGTCACACACGCCGGTGTGGTTCATGCGCCAGGCCGGACGTTCGTTGCCCGAGTACCACGAGGTCCGTGGCGAGGGTTCGATCCTCCATGCGATCAAGAAGCCGGACGTGTCGACCGAGATCACGCTCCAGCCGGTCAGGCGCTACGGCGTCGACGCAGCTGTGCTCTACAGCGACATCGTCGTGCCGCCGCACGCCGTCGGATTCGGCATCGACGTGCAGCCGGGCACCGGCCCGGTCGCCGAGCAGCCGTTCCGGTCACGGGCCGACCTCGACCGCCTGCGCCCGCTCGACTGGGACGACATCAGCTACGTCATCGACACCGTCGACCTGCTCGTCGCCGAACTCTCCACCGATGTGCCGCTGCTCGCCTTCGCCGGCGCGCCGTTCACCGTCGGCAGCTACCTGATCGAGGGACGCCCGTCGAAGGACTACCGCTACACCAAGGCGATGATGCACACCGACCCGGTGCTGTTCGGCGACCTGATGGACCGACTCGCCACGAGTGCGATCACCTTCATCGATGCCCAACTCCAGCATGGCGCCCGGGCCTTCCAGCTCTTCGACTCATGGGCCGGGTCGCTGAGCAAGGCCGACTACGAACACTTCGTGCTGCCGCACTCCCAGCGAGTGTTCACCGAACTCGCCGCCCGCCACCCGGGCGTCCCGGGCATCCACTTCGGCATCGGTTGCGACCATCTGCTCGAGTCGATGAACTACGTCGGCAACCGTGTCCTCGGGCTGGACTGGCGCACGACGATCACCGATGCTCGAGCCCGCCTCGGTGCCGACCTCGTCGTCCAAGGCAACCTCGATCCGTCGCTGGTCCTGGCCGGCGTCGAACCTGCTGTCACCGGAGCCGAAGCAGTCCTCGCCGACAACGGTGGCCACCCCGGCCACATCTTCAACCTCGGCCACGGCGTCCACCAAGACAGCGATCCCGGCGTTCTCCAAGCAGTCGTCGACCTGGTCCACGAACGCACCGCTCGATAAGTTACGTGGGGTCTGACCCCACGTAACTTTGTCCAAGCGACTTTGTGAGGGTGTTCCGGGCATGCTGTCCGCGTGACTGAGAATGCAGACCGTGTCGGCGTCGTGTTGATGGCGTACGGCACACCGCGCACCGCCGCAGAGGTCGAGTCGTACTCCACCGACATCCGCCGTGGCCACGCTCCGACGCCCGAAGCGCTCGCCGACCTCGTGGCGCGATACGACGCGATCGGCGGACTCTCGCCACTCGCCAAGCTGACCGAGGATCAACGAGACGGGTTGCAGGCTGCTCTCGACGAGATCGAGCCCGACCGGTTCCACGTCGCGCTCGGGTTGAAGCACGCCGATCCGAAGATCGAAGTCACCAGTGCCGAGCTCGCGCGTGCCGGGTTCTCCGAGCTCATCGGCCTCGTCCTCGCCCCACACTTCTCGTCGTCCTCGAGCGCCGAGTACGTGGACCGCATTCGCCAGGGCGTCACCGAAGCCGGCACGCAGACACCGGTTGTCGGCGTCGAGAGTTGGGCGACCGAGCCGGCGTTCATCGACTTCCTCGCTTCTGACCTGAAGGAGCGGCTTGCAACGATGCGCGCCGACGTCGAGGGGTCGGTGCGTGTCGTGTTCACGGCTGACGCCCTTCCGCAGCGGATCATCGACGACGGTGACCCGTATCCGGACGAGGTCCGCTCGACGGCGGCGGCCGTAGCCGCGAAGCTCGGGCTCATCGAGGGTGACGACTGGTCGATCGCCTGGCAGCCGGATGATCGGACGCCAGAGGCATGGATCGGCCCGGACATCTTGGAAGTGATCGAGGACCTCGGACCGGGTACCGACGAGACCCGCAGTGTGAATCCCGTGGGCGGGGTGATCGTCTGCGCGGTCGGTTTCGTCGCCGATCACCTCGACGTGCTGTTCGACATCGACATCGAGGCCGCGCAGCGTGCCGACCAGGTCGGCCTCGCCTTCGATCGCACCGCGTGCGTCAACGACGAGCCGTCGGTCATGGCCGCGCTCGCCCACCGCGTCGCCGACCTCGCCTGACGCTTCAACGGACCATCGGGGCCAGGCACCGACGGGACTTCAGCGGACCGGCTATCTCCGGAGCATCGGGCGCGTCAGGCAGGTCGGGCCGCCTTCACACGGGATGCAGAGTTCGTCGGCGGTGAACGTCGACACTTCGCAGCCACCGTCGCGCATCAGCTGCAGCGTGCCCGGAAAGCCGTCCACTGCGATGACCTGTCGGGGTGCGGTGGCGAGCACGTTGAGGTTGAGTCCGAGGCTGGCATCGAACTCCTCGGCAGGCGCGACGAGCAGGGTGTACCCCATCTCGATCATGCGCTGATGGAGGGCCGTCGGCATCAGTGGTGGATGCACGAGGGCGAGGTCGGCGTCGAGCGCGCTGACCACCGACATCAGGTGGAGACAGGCGTCGGGGCCGAGGTGGTACGGCAGGTCGTAGACGTCGAGTTCGATGCCGAGCGGCGCCAGGATCTCGGCCATCTGGTCGATACCCGACTGGTTGGTGCGAAAGCCGCGACCGACGGCGAGTGTCGTGTCGTCGAGCCAGAAGCTGTCGCCGCCTTCGAACGTGCCCGGCGCCTCGATCCGGCCGAGGACATCGATCCCCTCGGCTTCGTAGAAGGCTGCGTGGAGGTCGGCTTCACCAGCACGCAATGGCTTGCCGGGGCGCAGCACGACCGCGCCACCGGGGACGACGAACGAGGGGTCGTACGTGAACACGGAGTCGGCGAGATCATCGCCGTCGCTGTCGGGCAGCCACACGATCTCGGCGCCGCTCGCTTCGACGAGTGAGACAAATCGGTCGTACTGCTCGATGAGTGCAGCGGCGTCGAGCGGCTTGGCGTAGTGCCAGCGCTGGTGGTCGGCAGTGAGCATCGCGCCGGGCCGCCGCATGGCCACACGCCGCAGGTTCGCCGACGTCGAGCTCACACCGACCCGGTCGTCGGCGTTCGTGCTCGTCTTCGCTTCGTCGTTGGTCATGTCGTCCTCATCCGTTCTGGTGTGTGGGCAGCGACCGCCCACGTGGTTGTCCGCAGTCGTTCCGCTGGTTCCGTCACGTTCGTGCCTGACCCCGATGTGACGGTCACTCGTTGCCTTGGGCTCGGCGCAGGTTCTCGGCGTCGCCGTCGAGCAGGCGGCGGGCTTGCGCACCGGTGATCGCGGTGCAGAATTCGCCATGCAGGTTGGCGACGCTCATCTGGTGGACGAGGTCCGGTGCGTGGTCGACACCGTCTGGACCGACCCGGTTCGTCGTCGCGCAGCCATCGTGGACCAGGTAGGTGTCGAAGCCCAGATTGCCCGCCATCCGCGTCGTCGTCTCCACACAGAAATTGGTGAAGAAGCCGGCGATGACCAGCCGATCGATCCCTCGGCGCCGCAGATCGACTTCGAGTGACGTGCCGACGAAGCCACTGTTCACGTCCTTCGAGACGACGATGTCACCGTCCGCAGGTTCGAAACCGGGCTTCTGTGCACCGGTCGGCAGCGAGAACTTGAGCGGCGAGTCCGCCTCACGGGAATCGTGCCGGGTGAACGCCACGGTCCGACCGGCGACGCGCCACGCCGCGAGGAGGTCGGCCATCACCGCCTCGGCGTCCGGATTGTTGCGCCGGCCACTCGGTCCACCCCAGTGTTCGAGCACATCGACGCCGACCTGCACGTCGATCAGCAGCAGTGCGGTCTCGGCTCCGTAAGCGGGAATCATCAGCGACAACGTAGATCACCCGTCAGCAACCATTGGCAACCATCCGCAACCATCCGCGACCATCCGCAACCGTTGGATGGTGAGCGCAGCCCACGGACGGCGTGGGAACGCCTCACCGGCAACTGCACGACCGGAGGCTGGTGAGTGCGGCCCACGGGTGGTGTGGGAACGCCTCACCGTCAACTGCGCAGCCGGGGACTGCGGGACGGCGAACGAACGGGGCTGAGCCGACTTCGCGGCGTACCCTGGACGGCGATGACCGGCTCGATCGCCGTCGTCGGCGGTGGCATCGCCGGCCTCGCAGCGGCACACCAGATCGCCAACCACGAACAGTGCGACGTCACCGTGTTCGAACGCGGCGCGCACGTCGGCGGTCGCATCCAGTCGTCCTCGTTCGCGGGCCTCGACCACATCGACGAGGGCGCCGACGCATTTCTCGCACGCGTCCCCGACGCCATGCGGTTGGCGACCGAGGTCGGCCTCGACCAGGACCTGGTCCACCCCGAAGCGGTCGGCGCTGCGGTCTGGCACGACGAACTGCACCCGATTCCCGACGGTCTGCTCCTCGGCGTGCCCGGCAAGTTGCTCCCGATGGCACGCAGCAGCCTGTTGAGTTGGCGGGGCAAGGCACGCGCCGGGCTCGAACCCTTTCTGCCCCGCACATCTCTCGACTCGGACTCGATCGGCGAGTACGTGCGGGCCCGCTTCGGCGACGAAGTCCACGAGCGGCTCGTCGATGCGCTCGTCGGCAGCATCTACGCCACCGACACCGACCGCTTCAGCCTCGCCGAGGTCCCGCAACTCGATGCGCTCGCCCGACGTCATCGCAGCATGCTCCTCGGCGCTCGTGCCACCCGTCAGGCCGCCGGCACGGCGACCGCAGCCTCCGCCCCGATCTTCGCGTCGCCGCACTCGGGCGTCGCCGGTCTGGTCCGGGCAACAGCCGCAGCCGTCACCGCAGGCGGCGGAACCGTGCGACTGGGCCACGAGACCGCCACGGTCCGCAAGGCGGGTGTGGGATGGGAGATCGACGGGCAGCAGTTCGGCGCTGTCGTCATGGCCACACCGGCGACCGCCGCAGCGGAACTGCTCGATGTCGCTGCACCCGACGCTGCCCGACTGCTCGCCGACGCCGAGGCCGCCGACGTCGTCATGGTGACCCTCCACGTCGCCGCCGAACAGTGGCCTGAACGACTCGCCGGGCGCAGCGGCTATCTGGTCCCCAAGCCGGTGCAACGGTGGGTGACCGCAGCATCGTTCGGTTCCCAGAAGTGGGCGCACTGGCAGCCGGCGAGCGGCGGGCAGATCCTACGGGTGTCGCTGGGACGCGACGGTCGACCGGTCCTGCAGTTCAGCGACGACGAGGTCCTGGAGCACGTCCTCGACGACCTCGAACGCCATCTCGGGGTCCGCTTCGATCCCCTCGAGATCCGCATCACCCGGTGGCCCGGAGCGTTTGCGCAATATCGACCACATCACCGCCGGTGGGTCGACGCCATCGAGGAATCGCTTCCCGACGGACTCTTCGTCGCCGGCGCCGGATACCGCGGCATCGGAGTCCCGGCCTGTGTGCGCCAGGGAAGAACAATGGGGGAACGAGCAGCGAAGCATGTCCGTTCTCTGCCACACTGAGAGTTGATGACCTCACTGCCCCCTGACGAGATCGGGCCGGATCAATCGGCCAGGCGGACCGGGGGCATCGCCGCGCTCATCGCCGTTCCGGCGCTCATCGTCGGTGCCGTGTTGGTCATGGGTGTCGGTGGAGACCCCGACACGCTGTCGACCGACAACGACCGGGTCGACACCACGACGACGATCGCACCTCCCACGACCTCACCGGTCTTCGTGCAGTCGTCGGCGTCGACGACACCTCCCACGACCGTCGCAGCGACCACGGCGCCCTCGACCACTGCATCGCCGACCACCTCGACACTTGCGCCCACGACGACGCTCGCACCGACGACCACGGTCGCGGTCACGCTGCCGGAGCAGCCGGCACAGCCGATCGCTCCCCCGCCGGATCCGCGCGGGTACGAAGACCAGATCCTGCTGGGCAGCATCGCCATCCCGAAGCTCGGTGTGAACGAGCCGCTGTTCTCCGGCATCCGCCTGACGACACTCGACAACGGTCCCGGCCACTGGCCCGGCACGGCGCTGCCGGGTGAGGTCGGCAATGTCGTCGTCGCCGGCCACCGGACGAGTCACGGCGCTCCGTTCCGCCACATCGACACACTCGTCGCCGGAGACATCGTGCAGTTCGACACCGGGTCCGGACCGATCGACTACACGGTCAGCGGCACCGAGGTCGTCGGCCCCGACGCCATGTGGATCGTGAATCCGACCGACACGCCGACAGCGACACTCTTCGCCTGCCATCCGCCCGGGTCGACACGTCAGCGCATCGTCGTCCACCTCGAGTTGGCGTGAACTCCGGCGCCACCGAACCCGATCACCCAACCCGATCACCGACCTTGAACACTGACGCCACCGCCACTGAGCTGCACGCCCGGCCGCCCCTCCACGAACGCACTGCCCGCCCGGCTCTCGCTCTCGGCGCCGGCGCGCTGACCGCACTCTCACTGCCCCCGTGGGGCTTCTGGCCGCTCGCCATCATCGGCGTCGTGCTGTTCGAGATCTGCCTCGGTGCCACCCCGTCGCGCTGGGAACGCGTGCGCCTCGGCGCGCTCTTCGGTGCCGGCTGGATGTATCTGGGCATGGGCTGGATGGTCCAGCTGACCCCGCCCGGCTACGTCGCCGCTGGGTTGATCTTCACCAGTTATCACGCCGTCGCTGCCCTCGCTGCGCCGACGGGTCGATGGCGTGTGATCGGTCGCCCCGCAGCCCACACCCTCGTGGAGGCACTTCGTTTGTCCTTCCCGTTCGGGGGCGTGCCTCTCGCCACGATGGGCGTGTCGCAAGTGGCCGGTCCGCTGGCTCCGGTGGCACGGGTCGGAGGCGTCATCCTGCTCACCTGGGTCGTGTTCCAGATCGGTGTAGCGCTCGCCGACCGGCGACAGTCGGTCTGGGATGCGATCGGCAGCATCCGCCGACGCGACCGCACGGCGCTGCCGAACCTGGCGGGGCGCTTCGGCGTCGCGGCCGTCATCGCCATCTCACTGTTCGCTCCGAGCGGTCAGGCGACCGGCGACGTGCTGTCCGTCGCTGCAGTGCAGGGCGGCGGCCGACAGGGCACATCGGCACTCGAGGTCCCGTCGTCGGTCGTCACCGAACGGCATCTCGAAGCAACCTCCACCATCGACGCCGACCGCGATCTCGACTTCGTCCTCTGGCCCGAGAACACGATCGACATCAACGACCTGCGCAGCACGCCTGAGTTCGAGGGTTTCTCGACGTCGCCGATTCGCGACCAGATCGCTGCCGAGGCTGCCCGCCTCGGAGTACCGATCGCCGTCGGCATCACCGAAGACGCCCAGGTCGACGATCCGTCGGCGCGTCGCTACACCAATGCGCACATCGTCGTCATGCCCGACGGGTCACTCGGTGACCGCTACGACAAGGTCCGCCGCGTCCCGTTCGGGGAGTACGTGCCGCTGCGCGGCGCGCTCGAACAGATCACGAGCGCCGTCGACCAGGTCGGTGAGGCGGTCGCCGGCACCGAGCGCGCCGTCCTGAACGTGCCGATCGCAGGCCGCTCCGAGCCGGTCCCGATGGCGACGGTCATCTCGTGGGAGGTCTTCTTCGGCGGGCGGGCTCGCGAGGGCGTGGTCGACGGCGCCGAGGTGATCCTCAACCCGACCAACGGTGCGAGCTACACGGGCACGATCGTGCAGACCCAGCAGGTCGCGTCGAGCCGACTTCGCGCGATCGAGACCGGTCGGTGGGTCGTTCAAGCTGCGCCGACCGGCTTCACCGCGATCATCGACAGTGACGGCAACGTGTTGCAGCGCACCTCGGTGAGCGAGCAGCGAGTCATCTACGCCGACGTCGAACTCCGGTCCGGCAACACCTGGTACACCTCGATCGGCGACGGGCCGTTCATCTGGCTGTTCGTCATCGTCTTCGCCGCCGCCTGGTTCCTCACCCGGCGCGACCGCTCCCGCACCTGAAGCACCCGCATCCGAAGCACCCCCACCTGAAGCGCCCGCACCTGAGCCGATTCTGGACCGGATCCGACCCCCGGGTCGGCCGGACAGCCGAGCACTTCCTACGGTGGGCGGATGACCGAGCGACCGACCGAAGCACGCATCTCCCCCGTCGATCTCCGCACGCCCGGCGCCGCGGACCCGGAACTCGCCCAGATCCTCGATGGCGCCCTCACCCACGACGGCACGCCGCTCAACATCTTCGGGGTGCTGGCCCATCACCCGAAGCTGCTCAAGCGATTCAACCTGCTCGGTGGGTTCCTGCTGTACAAGGGCCTCCTCCCGCCGCGCGAGCGCGAACTCGTGATCCTGCGCGTCGGATGGAACGCGCAGGCGAAGTACGAGTTCGGCCAGCACACGATCATCGGCAAACAGTCCGGCCTCACCGATGACGAGATCACCGCCGTCACTGCGACAGACCCGACCACGGGAGCACACGAATGGTCCGCTGGCGACCTCGACCTGCTCACCATGGTCGACGAACTGACGGCAGACGACTGCGTCAGCGACGCGACCTGGACTCGGCTCACCATCCGCTGGTCCGAGGCCGAACTCGTCGAACTACTGATCGTGGCCGGCTTCTACCGGCTCGTCTCGGGGTTCTTGAACAGTGCCGGCGTCCAGCTCGACGACGGCGTCCCCGGATTCCCTGCCGACGACTGACCGCTTGCCCACGACCTCTCGCCTTTTTCGTGAGGTTGTTGCAGTCAGTGACTGCAAGAACCTCACGAAAACGAAGCGACGGGCGATCGCGAGTAGCCAATGCGCCGGGCATCTGGTCGAATGGAGACATGACCGAGTACGCGCCACCGCTTCGTGACATTCGCTTCACTCTCGAAGAGGTGTGCGATCTGCCGAGCCTGCTGGCCATCGACGATTTCGATCACGTCGAGGCGGACATGGTGTTCGCCGTGCTCGACGAGATCGGCCGGTTCGCCGCCGAGGTCATCGCCCCGACCAACGTCGACGGCGATCAGATCGGCGCCACGTGGATTCCTGGATCCGAGACCGACGACGGCTGGGCCGCAGTCACGACACCCGACTCGTTCCGATCGGCATACACCAAGCTCGTCGAGTCCGGATTCAATGCGATCCCGTTCGAGCCCGACTACGGCGGCGGCGGCTTCCCGTGGCTCGTCGCACTCGCCGTGCAGGAGATGTTCACGAGCGGCAACATGGCGTTCTCGTTGTGCAACCTGCTGACCCAGGGATCGATCGACGCACTCCAGCATCATGGCTCCGACGAGCTGAAGTCGACCTACCTCCCGAAGATGCTGACTGGTGAGTGGTCGGGAACCATGAACCTGTCCGAGCCGCAGGCCGGCTCCGACGTCGGAGCGGTCGCGACCAAGGCAGTCCCCACCGGCCGCGGCGACGGCTCGTACGCCATTGCCGGCACGAAGATCTGGATCACGCACGGCGAACAGGACATGACGGGCAACATCGTCCACCTCGTCCTCGCTCGCACGCCGGACGCGAAACCCGGCACCCGCGGCATCTCGATGTTCCTCGTTCCGAAGTTCATCCCGAACGATGACGGTTCGCTCGGCGAGCGCAACGACGTCGAAGTCGTCTCGATCGAACACAAGCTCGGCATCCACGGTTCGCCGACCTGCGTGCTGAGCTTCGGTGAGAAGCAGAACCTGCACGAAAGCGGCGCCATCGGCTGGCTCGTCGGCGACGAGTTCACCGGCATGGCCAACATGTTCACGATGATGAACAACGCCCGCCTCTCGGTCGGGCTCCAGGGCCTGTCGATCGCCGAGATGGCGTACCAACACAGCCTCGCCTACGCCCACGAGCGTCTGCAGGGCACCGCGCCCGGCGCAGAGCGCGGCGTACAGAGCCCGATCGTCGAGCACCCCGACGTCCGTCGCATGCTGATGACACAGCGATCCTGGATCGACGCGATGCGCTACCTCATGTACTTCAACGGCGCCACGCTCGATCGGTCACGCTCGAGCGATCCGGAGGTCGCGGAATGGTCGACACGCCTCGCGGCACTCCTCATCCCGATGTCGAAGTCGATCGGTTCCGACGTCGGCAACGAACTCACCTCGATCGCCGTACAGATCTTCGGTGGCATGGGCTACGTCGAAGAGACCGGGGCATCGCAGTACCTGCGCGACATCCGCATCGCTGCGATCTACGAAGGCACGAACGGCATCCAGGGCCAGGACCTCGTGATGCGCAAGCTCGGTGGCGACGAGGGCAGCACCGTCAACCAGTTCCTCGACAGCTTCGACGACACGATCGCAGCGCTTGCAGCGGATCCGACGATGAAGGTCTTCGCCGAGCAGCTCACGACGAGTTTCGCCGATGCCCGTCGGGCCAGCGACTGGCTCAACGCCAACGACAACGTGCTCGACAAGCTCGGTGGCGCGACGCCGTACACCCGCCTCTTGGGCACGACACTGTGTGGAGCACTCGCCGGCAAGGCAGCGCTCGCTGCCCGGGCCAGTCTGGACGCCGGTTCGGTGAGCGACGATGATCGGGTGTTCTACGAGAGCAAGATCGTCAGCGCCCGCTTCTTCGGTGAGCAGATTCTCCCGTCGACGTCCGGCCTCGCCGTCACGGTGATGGCCGGGTCCGACGACCTCTTCGCCATCGACCTCTGACGCGTACGTGGTGTGCCAGGCACCATGCGTACGTACGTGGTGTGCCTGGCACCATGCGTACGTACGTGGTGTGCCTGGCACCATGCGTACGGATCAGAGTTCGAGCATGAGGGTGACGGGGCCGTCGTTGGTCAGGTCGACTTTCATCTCGGTGCGGAAGACTCCCGTCTCGACCGTTGCGCCGACTTGACGTAACTGATCGACGACGCGGTCCACGAGTGGTTCGGCGTGTTCGGGGCGTGCCGCTTCGATCCAGCTCGGGCGGCGCCCCTTGCGGGCATCGCCGTAGAGCGTGAACTGGCTGACGATCAGCACCTCGGCCGGTGCACCGTCGGCGTGCACATCGCTCAGCGATCGGTTCATCACACCGTCAGCGTCATCGAGAATACGCAGCCCCCAGATCTTGGACGCCAGTCTGTCCGCGAGGTCGGGGCCGTCGTCGTGGGTCACGCCGACCAGCACGCACAGCCCAGGTCCGATCGAGCCGGACACGCGCCACTCACCGTCCGCCACGATTCCGGCGGGCGCAGCACCATCTCCGCCGTCGGCGCCGTCGACACCCGCTGCGACGGATGCATCCGTCGGGCCGGCCGACACTCGGCTCCGGACCTCGGCTCGGACGACTCGCTGCACCAGACCTCGCATCGCGTCAGCCTGCCAGGTTCTAGATTCGCGACATGCCCTCGACCGTCCGCCTCACTTCTTCCGGCACACCGTGCGAACCGCACGGACCGGTCGTCACCGTCGACGTGGACGTCGGCCACGGCGGTCGCATCAGCCAGATCTTCGTGGGTGATGTCTCGCTCCTGGTCGACCCACCCGAGGCAGAAGCCGACGGCGACATCGACGCCTTCACGTGGGGTTCGTACCCGATGGCCCCGTGGGCCGGGCGAGTTCGCGGCGGCCGGTTCGACTACTTCGACACCGAACACCAGCTGTTCCTCAACCAGGACGACAGCGGATCAGGGGCGCCGGGACGCCAGCACGCCATGCACGGCACGGTGTTCGAGGCCGTCTGGACGATCGACGACCGCCATCCCGACACGGTCGAGATGAGTTGCCCACTCGACCAGCCCGGTTCCGGTTGGCCGTTCGGCGGCGTCGCCCACCAGCGGATCGAGGTCTCGTCCCGCCAACTGCGCTGCGACCTCAGCGTGAGCACCGCACATGAGCACCCACTCCACCGCGGAGGCGATGCGGCTGCAGCGACGCCGCCCAATTTCCCCGCCGAGATCGGTTGGCACCCCTGGTGGCGCAAGCCCGATGCAGTGACGTTCCACCCGGATGCGATGTACGAACGCGACGACGTCGGGCTCCCGACAGGTCGCTTGATCGCGCCGACGTCTGGACCGTGGGACGACTGCTTCATCAACACCGCCCCCGTCACGCTCCACTACGAACGCGAACTGGTGCCGGAGGTGACGATCAGCTCGGACTGTGATCACTGGGTCCTGTACGACAAGCCGGACCATGCAACGTGCGTCGAACCGCAGTCCGGTCCACCCGATGCGTTCAACCTCCGGCCGCAAATCGTCACGGGCACCCACCCCCTGCGACGTACCATGACCGTCGGATGGTGATCGGATGGTGATCGGGTGGTGATCGGGCGCCTCTGAGGCGTTCTCCGACACCTTTCACCCCGACCAGAACCACCGAGACAGAAAGATCGAAGAACCTCGCGAAAACCGCGAGAACTCCTCCCCCTGGCCCTCTGGACAGGTGAGGAGGAGGCACATGCCCCATGACGACCACGACACCCGAAGCACAGTTGGTTGCAGGCCACTTGGCCGGCGACCCCTCCGCGCTCGCCGGGATCTACGATCGTTTTGCCGACTCGCTCCACGACACCGCAGCGGCGATGCTCAACGACCGCGACGACGCCGCGGACGTGACGCAAGACGTCTTCCTCATCGCTGCGTCCAAGCTGGATCAACTCCGCGATCCCGACCGTCTGAAGCCGTGGCTGTTCGCCATCCTGCGCAACGAGGTCTATCGCCGGACCAGGCAGCGCAAACGGACCATCGCCATCGACTTCTCGAACGACGACATCGCAGCCGCCTCGGGGTTCGACATGACTGACGAGCGCGGCCTGGACGCCGACACCGACGCAGTCGAGAGCAACGAACTCGCCGAACTCGTCCGCGGGGCGGCACGCGGTCTCGACGAACGCGATCAGCTCGTGCTCGAACTGTCGGTCCGCCAGGGTCTCGACGGACAGGATCTCGCCGACGCGCTCGGCGTCAGCGCGAACCAGAGCTACACGCTCGTCCACCGGATGCGCGAGCGCGCCGAGAAGAGTCTCGGCGCGTTCTGTGTCGCTAAGGCCGGTCGCAAGGACTGCAACGAACTCGACGGAATCCTCGGCGCCTGGGATGGCGAGTTCACCGTGCTCATTCGCAAGCGAGTCGCTCGGCACATCGAACGTTGCGACGCCTGCGCGACCAAGCGTCGCAAGCTCGCCCCGCTCGCGCTGTTCGCCGGCGCCCCCGCATTCGCGGCCCCCGCAACGCTGCGCGACCGGGTGCTCGGCGCGGTACAGCTGCAGGCCGCTGCACTCAGCACCGGGGGCGTGCCGTCGACGCCGTACGAGTTCACCGCCGAGGGCGGCTTCCCCCGGATCGTGTCAGCCGGCCGCAAGCTCGCTGCCTGGATCGCACCGACTGCCGCAGCATCGTTGTTGCTCGTCGCTGCCAGTGCCGGCTTCTGGTATCTCGGCAATCAGGCCCCGGACACGTTCGAGAGCATCCCGGCCATCACAACGGGAGCGACGACGACCACGTCGCCCTCGCCGCGGACGACCACCACCAGCCCCACCGCCCCCACCACGACGGTGCCGGGAGCGTTCCCCCCACGATCGCCCACCACCACCGCGGCGTCGCCCACGACCGCGCCGATCATCGTGCCCCCGCCGACGACGGCGCCGCCCATCCCGCCACGCATCACCATCCCGCCACGCATCACCATCCCGCCGCGGGTGACCAGCCCGCCGACAGGAGGCAACAGCGGCGGCACGACCACGCCGCCACCACCACCACCACCACCACCCTCGCCCTCGCCCGGCCAACTCAGCGGATCGGCGTCGTCGCTCAGCCTCGGGGGTGCACCCAGCGGATCGTTCACGTTGTCGAACCCGGGTGGTCAGCCCGTCAGCTGGAGTGCGAGCGGAGCGTCGCCGTTCACCGTCTCACCAGCGTCGGGCACCCTGGCGCCCGGATCGTCGACGCCGATCACGATCGGGCTCGATCGCGGCAACCTCGCCGAGGGCTCCGGACCCTCGGCCACGATTGCCTTCAACGGCGCCGGTGGCCAGTCCGTGCCGCTGGTGGTCAACGCCACCGTCGACCGGCCCCCGGTGATCTCGGGCATCGACGGGCCGAGCGTCACGTGTGTCCAGTACACCTTCGGCAGCGGCATCCAGACCGTCTGGGAGTCACAGGTCAGTGCATCGGTCACCGACGAGTCCTCCGGAACCGTGACGTACACCATCAACGGTCCGGCTGGGCGTTCGGGCTCCAGTTCCGGTGGGTTCGGGACCCCGTGGTACGGCTCCGCGAACAACTTCCCGAACGGCGACACCATCCAGACATCGGGCAGCGGCACCTGGAACTGGACGATCACCGCCACCGACAGCCGCGGCAACAGGTCGTCGACGTCCGGGTCGGTGTCGGTCAGCTGTTCCTGAAGCGTGCGCATGTCACGCAGCCAGGCGGCCGTCGTTACCGGACGGTAACAGGGCGCCGATATCGTGCTCCGGATGTCATCGGCGGGAACACATCGGCTTCTGGACCCCAGCGAGCCCTTGAAACTGGCGTACCTGACGTACCGCGGCAAGCCGCACGTCGGTGGCCAAGGTGTCTACACGCGGCACCTGACCAAGGCGTTGGCCGATCTCGGCCACTCCGTCGAGGTGCTCGGCGGCCAGCCGTATCCGGTGCTCGACGAGCGGGTGCCGCTCACAAAACTCCCGAGTCTCGACACGTTCAACGACCACTACCCCGGTCGGGTCCCCGGCTTCTGGGAGATCAAGAATCGTGACGATCTGCTCGAGATGGCCCAGTACCTGACCGGTGTCTTCCCCGAGCCGATGGCGTTCAGCTCGCGCGCCAAGCGCAACCTGATTCCACGAGCGAGCGAGTTCGACCTCGTCCACGACAACCAGTGCCTCGGCTACGGCATCTTGAAGATCGAGGAGAAGATCCCGACGATCGTCACGCTGCACCACCCGATCACCAAGGACCGCAAGCTCGAGATGGAGCACGCGAAGAACTGGTACAAGCGCTGGTCGGTCGGCCGCTGGTACTCCTTCGTCAAGATGCAGGGCAAGGTCGCGTCACAGCTGCCGCGTATCGTCGTGGTCAGCCAGAACTCGATCGACGACATCCACACCGACATGGGCGTCTCCAAGGACCGCATGCGGTTGGTGCCGGTGGGTGTCGACCCCGACCTGTTCAAGCCACTCGACAACGTCACTCGGCGACCGAATCATCTGATCACCACGGCCTCGGCCGATGTGGCATTGAAGGGTCTGTCGTACCTGCTCGAGGCCATGGCGAAGCTGCGGACCGAGCGCGACATCACGCTCACGATCATCGGCAAGCCGCGCCCGGGCCACTCGATGGATCTCATCGATTCCCTCGGACTGAAGCCGTACATCGAGTTCGTGTCAGGCGTGACCGACGAACGCATCGTCGAGTTGTACTCCGAGGCCGAACTCGCCGTCGTCCCGTCGCTCTACGAGGGCTTCTCGCTCCCCGCGATCGAGGCGATGTGCTCCGGCACGCCGCTCGTCGCTACCGACGGCGGCGCACTGCCCGAGGTCACCGGCACCGACGGCGAGACCGTGTTCGGCTGCAAGGCCGGCGACGTCGACAGCCTCATCGACGCACTGAAGCGGGGCCTCGACAACCCCGAAGCCCGTGCTCGCATCGGAGCCGCCGGGCGCCAACGCGTCCTCGACCGCTGGACCTGGAAGCTCTGCGCCGAGCAGACCGTCGAGCAGTACCGCGAAGTGCTCGCCATGCCCGACAACATCGCCAAGCTGAAGCGCAACGGCCGAATCAAGTAGGAACACCGCGACATGCTGACGATCAAGTTCGACAAACTCGACCTCGCGCCCGGCGACCGTGTCCTCGACGTGGGTGCCGGCTTCGGCCGCCACGTCTTCGAGTGTGCCCGTCGCGGCGCCGACGTCGTGGCCCTCGACTACGCCGAAGACGAAGTGGTACAGACACGCGCGACCCTCGGTGCGATGGTCGACGGCGGCGAGATCGACGTGGAGCGTTTCAAGGGCGTGCTGCGCGGCGACGCCACGAAGCTGCCCTTCGACGACGGCGCCTTCGACGTGGTGATCACGTCCGAGGTGCTGGAGCACATCCAGGACGACGTCACGGCGATCTCCGAGATGGTCCGTGTCCTCAAGCCGGGCGGCATGTTCGCCGCGACCGTGCCGGCGTGGCTGCCGGAGAAGATCAACTGGATGCTGAGCGAGGAGTACCACGCTCCGATCAGCGTCGGCGGCCACGTCCGCATCTACTCCGCGACCGAACTGAAGGCCAAGCTGGTCACCGCCGGCCTCGAACCGCGTGGGTCACATCGAGCCCACGCGCTCCACTCCCCGTACTGGTGGTTGAAGTGCGCCGTCGGACCGACGAACAACGATCACGCGGCTGTCACCAAGTACCGCGAGTTCCTCGAGTGGGACATCATGCAGCAGCCGACGTCGACGAGGATCGCGGAGAAGATCCTGTCACCCGTGCTCGGCAAGAGCATCGTCTTCTACGGCCACAAGCCAGCCGAAATCGCCGCCGAAGTCCCGTCGGGGCCAGGAGTCCCGTCGGGGCCAGGCACGAACGGGACTGCAACGAACAGCGCGAGCAGGTCGACTTCGTGAGCGCAGTCCCCGGCGTCGACGGCGTCGCCACCTCCGACGAAGTCCGCGAGACTGCCGAACAGATCGCCTCGCTGCAACTGCCGAACGGCATGATCCAGTGGTTCCCCGGTGGGCACAGCGACCCGTGGAATCACATCGAGTCGGCCATGGCACTCGACGTGGCCGGACTCCACAAAGAGGCCGAGCGTGCCTACGAATGGCTCGCTGACATCCAACGGCCGGACGGCAGCTGGCACAACTACTACCTGCCCGACGGGTCGGTCGAAGACGCCAAGCTCGACACCAACGTGTGTGCCTACATCGCCACCGGCGTGTGGCATCACTGGCGCAGCACCTGGGACCGCGGCTTCGCCGAGAACATGTGGCCGACCGTCGAGCGGGCACTCGACTTCGTCATGTCGCTCCTGCGCGACGACGGCCTTCCGCTCTGGGCCATCGAACCCGATGGGCGTCCGTGGGACTACGCGCTACTCACCGGAACAGCGAGCATCCAGCACGCGCTGCGATGCGGCTCCCACCTCAGCGAAGCGCTCGGTGAACCGCGACCCGATTGGAGTCGCGCCGCCGCCACGATGTGCGAGGTGATCCGAACCCGTCCCGACGCCTTCGAGCCGAAGACCCGCTGGGCAATGGACTGGTACTACCCGGTTCTCACGAGCGCCATGACCGGCGAACAGGCCAAGGCTCGGATGGCCGACGGTTGGGACCGCTTCGTGATGGAAGGTCTCGGCGTGCGCTGCGTCGACGACGAGCCGTGGGTCACTGCATCAGAGACCGCCGAGTGTGCCCTGGCGTATGCAACCCTCGGCGACATGACGACGGCAACGGACCTGCTGCGCTGGATCCAGCCCCACCGCAACAACTCCACGTCGGGCTCCCCGCTCACCGAGTCGGACGGCGTCGCAACTCCCGGCGCCTACTGGACCGGCATCGTCCACCCGACCGACGCCAAGCCCGGCAGCGGTCAGCGAGTCCTGTTCCCGTTCGACGAACACACCTCCTACACCGCTGCTGCCGTGATCCTCGCGATCGACGCGATCACCCAGACCACCCAAGCTGCCAACCTCTTCGTCGAACGCACGCCACTCTTCGGCTAGCGCCGAGCGCTCCACGCCTCCTTCGTCGGCGTCGCTGTGGAAGCGGTCGACCCGCGTGTTCTCTGTGCTGACGCGCTGGCCGGTGGCGCGTCGCGTGTCTCTGCCACCGCGCTGGTTCAGTCGGATCGGGGTCAGGCCATTTCGTCACTCGGGAAAACGACCGCGGCAGGGAGACACGCCTATCATCGACGCTCATGGACTCAAAGGTGCTACGGGCGGTGTTGAGCGTCTGGAGTTGGGCCGTCCTGGCCTTGCTCGTCGGTGTGTTCACACCGGTTGTCGCGTTGATCCGCCTCGTCACGATGCCGTTCGACAAGGGTGCGTACGCAGCCGGGTACGTCTTTCGGAAACTCACACCGATCCACTCGATGCTCACGCCACAGTGGAAGTTCTCGACGTCGGGCACGCTGCCCGACGACATGCGCCGCCCCTACGTGGCGGTCGCCAATCACGAGAGCTTCGTCGACATCCTCCTCATCTCACACCTACCCACCGAGTTCAAATGGCTGTCCAAGGCCGAGATCATGAAGATCCCCGTGCTCGGGTGGATGATGCGGCTCGCTCGCGACATCCCACTCGAACGCGGCGACACGACATCGGGAAAGGCCGCACTCGACCAGGCTCGCGAACGGCTCAGCCGGAACGTGTCGGTGATGATCTTTCCCGAGGGAACACGGTCCAAAACCGGCGAAATGCGCAAGTTCCGCGCCGGTGCGTTCAAGCTGGCAATCGAAGGGCAGCACCCGATTCTGCCGATCGCCGTCCACGGCACTCGGGACTGCCTTCGCAAGGATGACTGGCGACTCGGCCGGGCTCGTGCCGAGGTGCGGGTGCTCGAACCGATCTCGACCGTCGGGCTGACCGACGACGACCTTCCCGAACTGCGTGAACGCGTGCGCGCCGTCATCGAGGCCGGTCGGCAGGCGCTGCGTGATGAACACGGCTACGTGGCGCCGGTCTATGACCCTGCCGTCGAAGCCGCCGCCCGAGCTGCGGATGCCAAGAAGAGCGGCAGCGACCGCGACTGAACGGGACACACCAGCAAGCTGTGCGAATCATCGAGGTTCTCGACACCGAACGAGGCCACAATGGGGTCATGTTGATCGAGCAGATCCGAACCGACCTGATTGCCGCCACGAAGGCCCGTGACACCGACCGTCAGCGCACGCTGCGTTCGGTGATCGCCGCGATCCAAGAAGAACAGGTCTCCGGCGACCAGGCCAAGGAACTCGATGACGACGGCATCATGGCGGTGCTCAAGGCGCAGGTGAAGCGCCGGATCGACGCCGCCGAAGCGTTTGCTGCCGGCAACGCCGACGACCGTGCAGCAGCCGAGCGTGCCGAGCAGTCGATCATCGAGGAATACCTTCCCGCTGCCATCAGCGACGATGAACTGGGAGCGATCGTCGAGCGCGTGATGACCGACAACGGCTTCGCTGCGCAGTCCGACATGGGCAAGGCCATGAAGGCCGTCAACACCGAAGTCGCCGGCAGAGCCGACGGTCGGAAGGTGGCGGCACTGGTCAAGTCCCGCCTCGCGTGATCCGAAGCGACCACCGTCGAACAGCCGCGTCGCACGCACCGACAGCGGCCCTGAGGCAGGCGTCGTAGATGCAGGTTCCCGTCAAAGTCCTGTCGGCGTTCAAGCCGTCCGTCGCGCCAGCGCTGCTCGTCGCCATCGGGTCGAGCACGGTCGTGTTCGTCTCCACACCGTTCCTGCTGGCGGGCATCGCCGACCAGCGCAACATCTCACTCGGCACGGTCGGATGGATCTCGACTGCACAGTTGCTCGGGTTCGTCGTCGCATCGTGGGCCGGAGGTCGTTGGCTGACACCGGTCCGCTCCGTCTTCATCCTCGGCACGATTCTCGGGTGCACCGCCAATCTGCTGTCGGCAGTGGCGCCCACGCTGCTGGCCCTCACCGGTGCCCGCCTGCTCAGTGGGCTGTCGCTCGGGCTCGCAGCGTGGTTCGGTTGGCAGGCCGCGTTCGGCGACGCCGACAAGGTGGGCGACGTCGCAGTGGTCGGTCCGCTCGTCGGCGTCGTGTCCGCACCTGCCGTGGCGCTGATCATCGAGACCGTCGGCGTCGACTGGCTCTTCGTCTTTCTGGCAGCGATCACTGCAACACCCCTGCTCTTCGCAGGGGGAGTGGCGAGGTCGGGCCCCCGGACCGAGCGGGCACCACGCAATGCCCCCACCCGCGCAGCGGCAGCGATACTCGTGGCCTTGACGATGGTGACGCTCGGCGGTTCGTCGGTCTTCATCTATGCCGCCGCTATCGGTACCGACCTCAACGGTTTGAACCCGATCACGGTGTCACTGCTGTTCAGTGCGAACTCACTCGTCGCGATTCCGGCTGCCAAGTGGCAGGGGCGGCGCGGACCTGCTGGCTTCTGGTTCGGTTGCACCGCCGCCATGGCCATCTTGATGGCCAGCGTCCGCAACCCGTGGTTCTTCAGTTTCGGACTCGTCGCGTGGGGTTTCGTGTTCTTCATGGCGACTCCGGCAGCCTTCCAACTCCTCGCGTCGCGCTCGGCGTTTCCCGCTGAACGCGCAGGAGACGCTCAAGCCGTGATGGCGCTCGGTCGCGTGTTCGGCCCGCTGTTCGGTGGTGCGCTGATCGCGCATGGCTCGAGTGTCACGCTCGGATTCTGTGCCGCCGGCGTGATGCTCACTGCGTCGCTCGTCTTGCTCTACGTCGATCGGCGCACGCTGCCGTTCGTCGGGGTCCGGCTGTCATGACCGACGTCGATCGAGTCCGCACTGCGAACCAGGCCTTCTACGACGCGCACGAGCAGCGCGACATCGACGCCATGGCGGCGATCTGGGAGCACAGCGATCGGGTGGTCTGCGTGCACCCGGGGTGGCCGATTCTGCGCGGCTGGGACAACGTGTTGCAGTCGTGGGCCGGCATCTTCCGCGGTCCCGGAACGAGCCAGTTCATCCTCACCAACGAGTCCGTGTCGTTGAAGGGCGACATGGCCTGGGTGAGCCTTGACGAGAACCTCGTCGATGCGAACGGCGCCGGGACCATTGCGGCGACCAATCTCTTCGTCCGTGACCACGAAGGCGAGTGGAAACTGGTCACGCACCACGGTTCGCACGTGATGAACCGCTGACGCGGGCGCCACGCCGTCACGATCTCTTCTGCACCCTGCTCGCCCGCTCGAGGTGGGTCAGGACACTGGCGATTCCTTCGATGTGCAAGCAGAATCCAGCGTCGGTCTCCTCGCTGCTGCACGGCGGGCAGGTTTCGAGCCGGACTCGACCATCCCCGGCCGGATCGACGTCGCGATCGCGGCCACCGACGATCGGGGCGAACTCGGCCGACTGTACGTTGCACGGGCAATTGCCAGTCAGTGTCATGGGGCGCCACCGAGTCGGCGACCGCCTCGTGTCAGGCAGTGCCGCACCTGCTCGCCTCTGACCAGTTGTCGACCGCAGCGTTTGCCACACCTTCGGCTACGCGGCAGCGAAGCTATGTCTCGGGCCAAGCGCTGATGTTCGACATCGACCGGTTCAAGTCGGTCAACGACACCTATGGCCACAGCGTCGGCGACGAAGTACTGGCCCGGTTCGGGTCGCTCGTCGCTGTGGCAACGCACGACGGCCACGAGGTCGCCCGATTCGGTGGCGAGGAGTTCATGGTCATCACCGTCGGCTGCGACGCAGAGCACGGGGAGGCGCTGGCGGAACGCATCCGTCTCGATGTCGCCACACACGACTGGGAAAGCGTTGCGCCGGGGATCGAATTGACCACCAGCGTCGGCATCGCAAGTGGTCCACTGAGCGACTCGCGATGTCTGATGGTCAGTGCTGACGAGGCGCTGCTCGAAGCCAAGCGGCTGGGCCGCAACCGGACCGTGATGAGTCCATCGTTCGCGGACGAACTCGGCGCCTTCATCCGACGCACTCCATACTGGCGTCATGACCGGCGATCTGATTCCGTCTCCTCCTCACGACGATCTCCGACCGTGGACGGCACCGGCGGTCAACTTGGAGGAGCACGCCGACAACGCGATCCACACCGACGCGGGTGCGCAGGCCGCCGGCTTTCCGTCTGCGCTCGTCGCCGGTGTCACGGTCTACGCGTACATGACGCATGTCCCGGTTGCCGCATGGGGGCTCGACTGGTTGACCGGCGGCGGTGCGCAGGTCCGCTTCCGTTCGCCGATCTTCGACGGTGAGGTCGTCGACTACGTCCCGAACACCGACGGCACCGTCGAGGCCCGAGTCGGCGGCAGCGCGCGTTCGACGTGTGTGGTCAGCCGGGCCGGTTCGCATCCCGAACGGTGTACCGGTGTCGGTGAGACTCTCGACCCGATCTCGTTCGTGGCCGATACGTCGTGGATCACCTACGCCGCACGTGCCGGCGACGACCTCGGGATCTACGACGCATTGAAGGTCGTGCACCCAGTGACCTGGATGCGCGTTGCGAACCAGTTCTTCCACGAACAGATCGTGACCGGCTCATGGATCCACGTCCGCAGCAGCCTGCAGCATCATGGCGTGGCGTCGCACGGTGCCGAGATTCGTGCAATTGCGACGATCGTCGATCGATTCGATTCACGCGCCGGCGAACGGGCGATTCTCGACGTCCGAATCGCCGGCGACGGCGTACCAGTCGCGACCTACGAGCACGAAGCGATCATCCGAGTCGCCGGCGACACCGGCAGCTGACCACTGGCACCTGCATCGGACGACGTGGTGCCTGGCACCAAGTCGTCGTCTCATCCTTAGCCGAGGGCGTTCCAGACCCGTTCGGCCGTGACCGGAATGTCGATGTGGGTGACACCGAGGTGACGGAGCGCGTCGATCACGGCGTTCTGGACTGCCGGCGTCGCACCGATCGTCCCGGACTCACCGATTCCCTTCGCACCGAGCGGGTTGCGCGGCGTCGGCGTCTCCTGGGGGATCCGCTCGAACGACGGCAACTCCGCTGCTGACACCAGTGCGTATTCTGCGAGGTTCGCGGTCTGCGGGTTTCCGTCCGCGTCGTAGACGAACTCCTCCATCAGGGCCTGAGCGATGCCGGATGCCACGCCGCCGTGGACCTGTCCTTCGACGAGGAGGGGGTTGACCATCGTGCCCGCGTCGTCGCAGGCGATGTGGCGCAGGATGCTGACCTCGCCCGTGTCTCGGTCGACTTCGACGACCGAGAGGTGGACGCCGAACGGGAAGGTGGCTCCGGGCGGCTGGAAGTCGATCTCGGCCCGCAACATCACGTCGGTGTCCTCGACGACGTGGGCGGCGATGTCCGCCCAGGACTTACTGATCGCCGGGGTGCCGGCCACTGCGAAGGTGCCGGAGTCGGTGTCCAGGACGATGTCGGCCACGTCGGCTTCGAGCAGCTGTGCGGCGACGTCCTTGGCCCGCTCGACGACGGCCTCGGTGGCCTGCCAGACGGCGCTGCCACCGACCTGCAGGGACTTCGAGCCACCGGTGCCTCCGCCGCGCGGCACCTCGGCGGTGTCGCCGTGGCGGACCTCGATGCGGTCGAAGTCGATACCGGTCAGTTCGGCGGTGAGCTGCGCGAACGCGGTGTGGTGACCCTGCCCGTGAGAGGACGACCCGGTGAGCACGATGGCCGACCCGTCGGGATGGATCTCGACGCTGCCGAACTCGGCATTCGCCATCGGGTTCGCGATCTCGACGTACGCCGCCCAACCGAGGCCGAGCAGTGCAGCGTCCGGATCATCCTGGCGCCGCTGCTGGTCGGCACGGAGTGCGTCGTAGTCGACAGCCTCCATCACGGTGTCGAGCGCCTTGGCGTACTCCCCGGTGTCCATTGCAGCACCCATTGCCGTGGTGAATGGGAAGTCCTCCGGGGCGATGAAGTTGCGGCGACGAACTTCGGCGGGATCCATGTCGATCTCGAGTGCGAACCGGTCGACCATCCGCTCGATCGCGTGAGCGGCTTCCGGACGGCCGGCACCGCGGTAGGCGCCCATCGGCACCGTGTTCGTCACCGCGGACTGGAAGGAGTAGTCGACGTTCGGGATGTCGTAGACACCGGTCGCCATCTGACGCGTGATGAACGGCAGCACGGCACCGACGAGCGGGTAGGCGCCGCCGTCCTGCACTTCGTGGACTTGATAGTGCGTGATCTTGCCGTCACGCGATCCGCCGATGGTCGCATCGAACTCACACCCGCGTCCGTGGACGAGGCCGAGCATGCTCTCCCAGCGGGTCTCGGCCCAGCGCACCGGCTGGTCGAGTTCGCGAGCGACGAGCGAGACGACGATGTCTTCGGGGTAGCCACCGTTCTTGGCGCCGAAGCCGCCTCCGACGTCGGGGCAGATCACCCGGACCTGGTCCTTGTCGAGACCCATCGCCGCGGCGAGTGTGTCTCGCGTGCCATGAGCGCCCTGCGTCGTCGCCCACTGCGTCAGGAACGGCCGGCCGTCGTCGCCCGTCGACCAGGAAGCGACCGTGGCACGCGCTTCGAGCGGGCAGGGGGCGAGGCGCTGGTTGCGGAAGGTCAGGTCGACGGTGACCTCGCAGC
>RCMY010000761.1_pt1 | contig 30643 bp, 30 predicted proteins | sample 2041341 | NCBI WGS metagenome assembly RCMY01 (sample SAMN09708234, study PRJNA481090) | Marine sediment metagenome, whole genome shotgun sequencing project. | reverse complement strand
CACTACAGCCCGGCGCGATGGGCGCGAAGCCCCCGCCGGTCGAGTCCCATCAGCTGTAGGCCGACTCGGAGTGAAGGGTTTGATCGAGACCGACATGTTCCTGCTCCTCGGTGACCCGCAGCCCGATCGTGGCCTCGATCGCCTTCACGATCACGAATGTCGTCACCCCGGAGTAGACGATCACCGAACCGATGGCGATCAGTTGGCTCCGGAACAGGTCAAACCCACCGGCCGAACCTCCCACGCTTTCGTCGGCCAGGAAGCCCAACATGAGGCCACCCACAATCCCGCCGACTCCATGGATACCCACGACGTCGAGCGAGTCGTCGTAGCCGAACCTGTTCTTCAGTTGAATACCGCCATAACAAACCACGCCCGCTACGGCGCCGATCAACATCGCTCCGAGGGTGCTCACGTACCCGGCGGCGGGAGTGACGCCGACGAGGGCAGCGACGATGCCGGACGCGGCGCCCAGCGTGGTGGCGTGTCCGTCTCGAATCTTCTCGGTGATCAGCCAGGTCAGCATGCCGGCGGCCGGGGCGATGAAGGTATTCATCGCAGCCTGCACAGCCACGCCGTCCGCCGCGAGGGCCGAGCCGGCATTGAATCCGAACCAGCCAAACCACAAGATGCCGGTCCCGAGCAGGACGAGAGGGAGGCTGTGTGGCGGCATTGGTTCATTGGGCCAAGCACGGCGCTTCCCGAGTATCACGACCAACACGAGCGCAGCGACCCCGGCGTTGATGTGGATCGCGGTACCGCCGGCGAAATCAATCGCTGCGGGTTCGAGTTTGGTGTGATGCCAGCCCGTGTACACCCAGTACGTCACCGGCGTGTACGCCAGCAGAGACCAGACCGGCACGAAAACCACCCACGCCGAGAACTTCATGCGGTCGGCAACCGCCCCCGAGATCAACGCGGGTGTGATGGCGGCGAACGTCATCAGAAAGATCACCGGCAGAAGGTCGGTGCCGGCGACACCATCGAGTCCGGCAAGCGACAAATTTCCGATGACGGCGTTCCCGGCGTTGTTGCCGAGCGAGTAGGTGAAGAGCACCCACATCACCGGCACGATGCCGATGCAATAGATATTCATGTTCAACATGTTGAGCACGTTCTTCGAACGGGTCATGCCGCCGTAGAACAACGCCAGGCCCGGCACCATGAAGACGACCAGCGCGGTCGAGATCAGCATCCAGGCGTTGTCGCCGCGCCCCGCGGCGGCGTCGATTGCCTCTTGGATCTCCGGCTGCAATTCCTGAACAAAACTCAAAACGACGTTTGCCGTCATCCGCGCACCTCTCGCATCTGTCTGCACTCACACGTGTCTGCACAGCAGTGAAGTCGGTGGGGATTGCCCAGAGGTCACCGCAGTGTTTCGGGCGTATGAACAGCGCCCGGATCGCTCGGCGTGTCGCGAGCCCAAACGAACGAGGCTCGTGCCATTTTCGATGAATGGACAATCGGAACCCGCCCTACGATGGGCGTATGGGTGTTCGAAACGACTGCCAGCACTACTCGACTCGCGCCACGGGGGCAGGCGATTCGGTGCAGCGATGTCGCCTGTCCGTCAACGAAGAAGCGCCGTTCGCGTGCCCTGACGACTGCCTGTTCTTCGAACCACGCCAAATCTCCGACTCCGGCTGGAATCGATAGCAGCGGCTACGTCGCCTGCGCCTCGGCTATCGCCGCAGCCGCGGTCGCGTAGCGAGCTCGAGCGGCGGCGGCGTCAACACGGCCTGTGGGCTCGACGACATCCGCTGTGCCGAGGTTCCACCGTCGGGCCACATGCTCGAGATCGGCGCCTTCATGCACCGCAGCTGCCTGCACGGCGGCGCCGGCCGCAACCGCCTCGTCGACCGTCGGGACCAAGATCGCAACCCCCAACAGATCAGCCAGGACTTGACGGTACGCCGGCGACTTCGCCCCGCCGCCGATCAGCCGGATCGACCCGCCGAGCGATGCTCCTGCAGCCGAGAGTGCATCGACGCCGGCCAAGAGGCCACACAGCACCCCCGCGTGCGCTGCCCAGGCCAACTGCTCACGGGTGGAGGTGGTGCGGAGACCCTCCAGGTGGCCGCTGGCGTTCGGGAGATTCGGGGAGCGCTCGCCGTCGAAGAACGGCACGAGCACCGGCGCGTCGGTGACGTCGGCCTGCAGCGCAAGCGCGGCGAGTCCGGCTTGATCGACGCCAAGCCAGTCGGCGACCGTATCGGTGACACGCGTGGCGTTGAGCGTGGCGACCAGGGGCAGATAGCGGCCGGTGGCATCGGCGAAGCCGGCGACCAGTCCCGATTCGTCCCGTGCCGGCCGGTCGGAGACGGCGTAGGCCGTCCCAGAGGTGCCCAGCGAGATGGCCGCATCGCCGGTTTCGAATCCGAGGCCGAGCGCCGCCGCCATGTTGTCGCCGCTCCCCGGTCCGATTACGACGTCGGACCGGAGTCCCAACTCGGATGCCACCGCCGGCAAGATGGTGCCCGCCAGTTCCGTTGGCCCCAGCACCCTGGGCAGAGCGTCGACGAGGCGCTCGGCACCGTCGGCCGCAAGCGCCAGCAGGTCGGATCGATACCGGCCGGCCACCGGATCGAACCACCCGGTTCCGCTGGCATCTCCACGATCGGTCACCGCCTCGCCGCACAAACGCCACGTAATCCAATCGTGCGGCAACATCATTCGGGCGATACGCGCATAGTGAGCGGGTTCGGACTCGGCCAACCACGCCAGCTTGGTGATGGTAAAGGAGGCAACCGGCGACAAACCGCACGCCTCGACCCAAGCGGCGGTGCCAATCGCTTCACGCAGGCGCGCCGCCTGGGGGGCGGAGGTGGTGTCGTTCCAAAGCTTGGCCGGCCGGATCACGGCATCGGACGCGTCGAGAACGACGAGACCATGCTGTTGGCCGCCGACCGAGATTGCGACGACGTCGGGCAGATGCTCGGTGAGCTGAGCGAAGGACTCGGCGACGACCTCCCACCACGCATCGGGGTGCTGTTCCGACACTGGCGGTGCCGTGGTCGGATGCGCTCCTCGAGCGGTTGCGATGACGACGCCGCTGTGGATGTCGCGAAGCTCAACCTTGGTCGACTGGGTCGACGAGTCGATTCCGGCTACGAGCGTCACGCCTGGCCCGCTTCCCGGCGTCGGCTGAGGTGTACATGGGCCTTGGCCGCGCCCCACAGCAATCCGGGCTCGTGGAGTCGCTCGTCGACGTCGGAGAACGATGCGGGGGTGAGATCGTACGGGTCGTCGGGGAAGTGCTCCCGCGCGAACCCGTCCCGAGCGACAGGCGCTACTCCGGCTTCGAGCAGCACCTCGGTGGGGAACCTCACCGCCCAGCGCAGCACCGAGAGCGGATTGGTCGATTGCCGCTCGATGTCGAGGCCGACGAGATCGCGCACTCGCCGACCGACATGCTCGGTGGCCTCGTTTGCCGCTCGGTCGATTCGCGTTTGCGCAATGTTGGCACCGCCGTCATGTAACGCGATGCTGCGCCGCACCCACTCGCCGATCGTCGCCTCGATCGCGTCTGCAAGCGCATCGGCGTACGTCGCCAGCCGCTGCTCGTCCCGGGCGGACGTATCCGACGACGGATTCGTCATCTGGACCGAGCCGGATTGGCGTCGGCTTCGAGCCCGAGCGCGCGGTTGAGATTGCCGGACTTGAAACCGTCGAGATCAAGGGTGACGTAGTCGTAGCCACAGCCGCGCACGGCGTGCACAATGGCGTCGCGAGCATCGACCGCGTCGTGCAACCGATCGATCGGCACTTCGATCCGGGCGGTGGTGTCGTAGTGACGCACCCGCAGTTGGCCGAATCCGAGCCGACGCAACCGCGCTTCGGCCCGGCCGACCGCGTCGAGTACGTCGAGGGTGACGGTGGTGCCGTACGGTATGCGCGAAGCCAGACACGCAGCGGCGGGTTTATCCCACGTGCGCAAACCGAAGTGGCGCGATGCGGCACGCAATTGATCTTTGGTGAAGCCGGCATCTACCAACGGGAACCGCGCCCCGCGCCGGCTGGCGGCCGATTGACCCGGTCGGTGATCTCCGAGGTCGTCCACATTGACGCCCAGCACGACCGTGGCCCCCGAATCCGCAGCGATCGGGGCAATGGCGTCCATCAACGCGTCCTTGCAGTGAAAGCAACGATCGCCGTCGTTGCGTTGGTACGCGGCGCGGGTCATCTCGTCGGTCACGACCTCTACGAGCTCGAATCCCCACTCCCTTGCGAGCGCACGGCAGTCATCATGCTCGTCGGGCGCCAAAGAAGGCGACACCGCAGTCACCGTCACAACGTTGGCGGAGCCGAGCGTGTCGTGGGCCATCCACGCGAGGAACGCCGAATCGGCGCCCCCGCTGAAAGCCACCGCGACCCGGCCGAGGGCTCGCAGCTCGGCACGGAGCGTCTCGACGGAAGCTCCTACGGAATCGATACCGAGCTCGGCGGGTGATGGCATGGGTGGATTCTCACGTGAACCCAGACCGACAGCAACACCGCCTAGCCTTATTTCGTGCAGAACTGCAGCCCATCCTTTCCCAATACGCCCCCCAGCGCGCCACGCGATTCGAGGCGACGACGACGGTTCGCACCGCGCCTGGTAGCAGTCGTGGTGATTGCAGTTGTCGCTGCGGCCTGCACCGGAGGGACCGAGGCCGACAACGTCGAGCCCGACGCCACCACCACCATCGCTGCAGGATCCGACCCCACAACGACGACGACGCCGTCGGTGTTCGGCTTCGAGCGGAACGACGGCGATGGCCGTCTCGTCTTCGGCGGGCTCTTCGTCGAGCCCGACGCAACTTCTGGGGCGGGGGCCTCCGCCCAGGCCGCGGCCCGCATCGCGGTGGCCGAGATCCAAGCCGCCGGCGGGGTATTGCTCGAAGAGGTGTTCTACGTGCCAGGTGTGGCCGGCGCCGACGACGTCAACCAGACACAACAAAGCGTCGACCGGCTTCTCAACGACACGGTCGACGTCATCCTCGATGGAGCTCCCGCCGCCCAATCGCTGGAGCTGCTCGCCAAAACAGCGGACGCCGGGGTCATGCAATTCTCTCCCATCAACAGCGACGCCGAGTTCTCGTCGGCCGACGGCACCGAGCTGTACTTCCGGACGGTTCCGTCGGTATCCGAGCAGGCGACGGTGGTCGCCGACCTGTTGACCGAGCAGTCGTTGCCCACGGCGACGGTCCTCTTCGTCGACGGCGATGTCGGCATGAGCATGGCCGACGCCTTCCGACAGCAGTTCGAGTCCCTCGGCGGAGAGGTCGTGCAGCAACTGCCCTTCGATGCGGGAACTGCAGACTTCGCGGCCAGCGTCGACATCGCCGCCCAGTCGTCCCCCAACGCCGTCGTGGTCATCGGCGGTGAAGAGTTGGGGCCGCTGTTGCTGGCCATGGACACCTCGGGCATCGGCCCACGGGCCACCCAGGTTTTCGCCTTGCCGACCGAGGACGTCGACCTGGCGACCCTCGTGACCGACCCCGCCGTGCTGAATGGACTGGTCCGCGTCGATGCGGCGATCAACCCCGAGGCCACCGGCGTTTTCAACGAACAGATCCAGGCCCAGGGGGTTGAAGAGCCCGACATCTCCGCAGCCGTGGCCACCTACGACGCCATCATCATCTCGGCCCTCGCCGCCGAGATCGCCGGCACCGATCGTCCCGAGGCCATAGCCGAGCAGGTCATCGGCGTGACTCGCGAGGGCGTCTTGTGTGTTCGTTTCGATGAGTGCAAAGAACTGGTGCAGGCCGGCGACGACATCAACTACGACAGCCCGCTCGGGGGACCGTACGAGTTCGTACCGCCGGGCGAACCCTCAGCCGCCAGCTTTCGCGTGGTGACCTACGACGGTGCCGCCATCCCCAACGCAGAACTCGACCGCTACGTGTTCGCCCGCTAGGGCAAGACAGATCTACAGGTGCTCGGCGAGGTCGGCCGCGCTACACACCATGCCGGTATAGAACACACCGAACTCCGCAAATTCCGCCGACGCCTCATCGAATCGCATGGTGTACACGGTGTCTTTGAGGTCGTCGGGGTGGTTGCCGAACAGCGTGACGCCCCACTCGAAATCATCGAGCCCGGTTGAACCCGTGATGAGCTGGACGATGCGACCGGCAAAGGTCCGACCGGACTTGCCGTGCTCGTACATGAGCTCCTTGCGTCGGTCGAATTCGGTGGTGAACCAGTTCTGGCCAGGGTTCCGGCGCTTCGACATGGGGTAGAAGCACCATGCCGTCTTTCCTTCGGGAGGAAGCACCGGATAGAGCCGGGCCTGCTTCGCTTCTTCCGGCACGGTCATGGCGTACTCACTGAGCTCGGTGAGCGACACGTACGAGTCGACCACATCGAGCCCGGCGTTTGTGATGTCGGTCTGGAACTGCTTGAGACGCCACAGGTCCTTGCCGAGGGCCATGAATGCGACATCGGCTTTGTGGCCCAGCACGGCGATGCACACCACCTGAACGTCGTCGGCACCGGCCTTTTGCACCGCGACCTCGACCTCGCCGGCGTCGACCGCCTCGCCTCGCTTGCAGAAGAGGTGCACGACCCCAAGACCAATCGACGGTTCCAGAGCATTCATACCCTGAGCCTACGGCTACTGCGGTGCATAGATGTTCAGCCTGCCGTCGCGGGCGAAACCGACCAGGCACAGGCCGGCCGACCGGGCGGTATCCACCGCCAACGCCGATGGTGCGCTCACCGAGACCACCGAACCGAAGCCAGCCGCCCACGCCTTCTGCACCATCTCGAAGCTGGCGCGCCCGCTGACGAACAGCGCGAGATTGCTCGCGGGCAGAAGACCATCGAACAAGAGCCGGCCGACGACCTTGTCGACAGCGTTGTGACGACCGATGTCCTCCCGGACCACGAGGAGCTCACCCGATCGCGTCACCGCTGCCGCTGCGTGCACGGCACCGGTCTCCTCGAACAGCGACTGCTTCGATCGAACGAGGTCGGGAATAGAGGCCAACGTCTGGGCAGCGAAGGGTTCGGTGTCGATGGGCGGGAGTTGTTCGACCAGCGCCATGATTGCGTCGGATCCACACAGTCCGCACGAGGAGCTGGTGACCCCCAAACGGGGACGCGCCGCTGGCGCCTTGCCGCCCGTCGACACCAGTACGACGTTGTAGTCCGACGCCAAGGCCGATTCGTCGGCGCAATAGCGACAGGCGAGCACCGGATGGCCACCGAGCACCCCTTCGGCGTGACAAAAACCGACGGCCAATTCGAAGTCGTGTCCCGGCGTGCGCATGGTGGTGCTGACCACCACGCCGTCGAGCTGAATCGTGAGCGGCTCCTCGACGATGAGCTGATCGGGACCCCGGGTGGCCCCCTCGGCCGACCACTGGCGCGTGAGGTAGGTCTCGCTCTTCGTTCGCCTCATGGCGCCAGGCTAGGGGGACCATCCGCGCAAAAAGGCGAATGGCCCCGCCGTGCGGAGCACGACGGGGCCATTCGGGCGATTCCTAGAAGTCTGAATCCCTAGAAGTCTGAATCCCTAGAAGTCTGAATCCCTAGAAGTCCATGTCGGGCATGCCGCCGCCACCGTCTTCGGGGGCGTCAGCGATGACCGCTTCGGTCGTCAGGAACAATGCGGCAATGGAACCGGCGTTTTGCAGCGCTGAACGAGTCACCTTGGCCGCATCGATGATGCCCGCCGCAACGAGATCTTCGTACTCGCCGGTGGCAGCGTTCAGGCCATTGGAACCCTCGAGATTGCGGACGGCTTCGACGATGACTCCGCCTTCGAGACCGGCGTTTACCGCGATCTGGTTGAGCGGGGCCTCGAGTGCCTTGGCCACAATGCGCATGCCCGTCGCTTCGTCGGGACGCTTCTTGGATGCTTTGGCGGCAAGCTCGCGAACCGCGGCTTGGGCCCGAAGCAGCGTGACGCCGCCACCGGCGACGACACCCTCCTCGATGGCGGCCTTGGTCGTCGACACGGCATCTTCGATGCGGTGCTTCTTTTCCTTCAGCTCGACCTCGGTAGCCGCGCCGACCTTGAGCACGGCAACGCCGCCCGACAACTTCGCAAGTCGCTCTTGGAGCTTCTCGCGGTCGTAGTCGGAGTCGGTGTTCTCGATCTCGGCTTTGATCTGATTGACGCGACCGGCGATGTCGGAATCGTCACCGGCGCCTTCGATGATGGTCGTCTCGTCCTTGCTGACCACGACCTTGCGGGCCTGACCGAGCATGTCGAGCGTGGCGTTCTCCACCTTGAGGCCGATGTCCTCGGTGATGACCTGTCCACCGGTGAGGATGGCCATGTCCTGCAGCATCGCCTTGCGGCGATCGCCGAACCCGGGAGCCTTGACGGCGACCGCATTGAACGTGCCGCGGATCTTGTTGACCACGAGGGTGGCCAGGGCTTCGCCTTCGACGTCTTCAGCGAGGATCAGCAACGGCTTGGCCGACTGCATGACCTTCTCGAGTACCGGCACGAGATCGCGCACGGCGGTGATCTTCGAACCGACGAACAAGACGTACGGATCGTCGAGCACGGCTTCCATACGGTCGGTGTCGGTGACGAAGTACGGGGAGATGTACCCCTTGTCGAAGCGCATGCCTTCGACCAGGTCCATCTCCATGCCGAGGGTTTGACCCTCTTCGACCGTGATGACGCCGTCCTTGCCAACCTTGTCGATGGCTTCGGAGATCATCTTGCCGATCTCGGGATCGGCCGAGGAAATACCGGCGACCTGAGCGATCTGCGCCTTCGAGTCGACCTCGATGGAGTTCTCGCGAATGGCGTCGACGCCCACGGCGACAGCTTGCTCGATGCCAGCCTTGATCGACATCGGGTTGGCGCCAGCGGCCACGTTCTTCAAGCCCTCACGAACCATTGCCCAAGCGAGCACGGTTGCGGTGGTGGTGCCGTCGCCGGCCACATCATCGGTCTTCTTCGCTACTTCTTTGACCAACTCGGCGCCGATGCGCTCGATGGGGTCTTCCAGCTCGATCTCTTTTGCGATGGAGACGCCATCGTTGGTAATCGTGGGCGCCCCCCACTTCTTTGCGAGGACGACGTTGCGTCCCTTTGGTCCCAACGTGACGCGTACTGCGTCAGCGAGTTGGTCCATGCCTCGCTCCAGACCACGACGGGCCTCATCATCGAACGTAATAGTCTTTGCCATGCGCTTCTCCGGCAGTTAGCAGTCTCGGTATGCGACTGCTAATGCAATCAGCTGCGGACCGGAATCGCAACACGCGCGGAGGGTTTGTCTGAGGTTTCGCTAGGAAACCCGAGCCGGCGGCAGTTCCGCGTCGTCCGCAAGAAGACCCGCGGCGTGTGCAACCCACAAAACTTGGCCGACGGAGGGCCAGGACGGGAGCACCAGCGCGTCTACCGCGCCGATCTCCAGCTCGGCTTCGACGAGCTCGTCGTCGCTCAACACCACGAAACACGTCCGAGCGCCAAGCTCATAGTTCTTGATCGTCGCAATAAGCTCGACGGCAGCTGCGCTCGCAAAGCCGTCCGACACGTACGCCACGTCAAAGATCCCGGTCGTCGTGGCTGCCAGCGCGTCACGCAGGGTGGATACGGCGACCACATCGTGTCCGACGTCGCGCAACGTGAGCTGAAGATAGAGCCGGGCGGCAGAGTCGGGTTCGGCGAGGAGGACGCGGGTCATGCCTACCATTTCGCCCGATATCCGGCCGCTGTGAACCCGCAACGCCACATTGGCCCGAACGGACCACCAGGAAGGGCCACGAGACCCCCGGAATGCGACGCAGTTCGCTCGAGTGCCCACGGGCGGTCATCACCGGCGACATTCACCCGGAACCGCTTTTTGCGCAGCAAAAAGCGGCTTAGGGCTTCGAATCGCCCCAGCGATTCGAAACCGGCAATCGCCCCAGCGATTCGAAACCGGCAGTCAGCCGCCAGCCACGGCGGGGACGATCGCGACCGTGATGCCGTCGGGAACCTCGGTTGACAGGCCATCGAGAAAGCGAACGTCCTCGTCATCGACAAAGACATTGACGTACTTCGCGAGGTCGCCCTCGCCGTCGATGATGCGCTCCTGAAAGCCCGGGTGCGCCGACTCGAGCGACTCGAGTACCGCTTGCAGGGTGTCGCCGTGAACCTCGACCTGGCCGACGCCGGCGGTGAGGGTTCGCAACGTGGTGGGGACTCGTACCGTAATAGCCATGCCGTCACGATACGGCCCCTGGCCGCAAAACCCGACCCAATCAGTCGACTATTGATCTCGACCTCGTGAACTACAGTGTTCAGATGGCCACGAAACCAGGCAAGTCCTCGGAGTCACTCCCAGCCGGGGTCGTCATCGCGGTGTCCGCGGTCGTGATCTTCCTCACCATCGTGCTGATCCAAACGGTGCTGAGCGCCGTGTTCGGCCTGCTCAAGGTCGTGCTGTTGATCGCCGTCTTCGGTGGAGCTGCGCTCGCCGTGCTCAGCGCCAAGGGCGACCGCTAGTTCACGCTGAGCCATTCGCGGACGGCAGTGGTGACACAACCGGCCGGATCCCGCATCGCCTGCTCGCGGCCGAACCGATCCGCCAGACTGATGGCGTCGAGCCGGCTCCTCGCGTCGTCGAACACCTCGCCCGCTACGGCGAGCACCGGCACCCCGGCGGCGCGGGCGTAGTCCGCGACGCCGCCCACGACCTTGCCATCGAAGGACGCCGCGTCGATGAAACCCTCGCCCGTGATAACGAGGTCAGCCGACTCGATCGCCTCGTAGAGTTCGACCTCTTCAGCGACAAGATCGAACCCGTCGACGAGCTGGGCTCCGATCGCGGCGAGACCACCCGCCAGTCCGCCGGCTGCTCCCGAGCGCGGTAGATCGATCACGTCGACGCCGTGTTCGGTCTCGTACACCTGCGCCAGTCGCTCGAGGCGTCGACGCAGCAACTTGACCTGGGCTGAAGATGCGCCCTTTTGTGGCGCAAAGACCGCAGGGGCGTCGAGAAATGTCGTACGAACATCGCAGGCGACGACGATCTCGATGCCACGAAACCGGGCGAGGGGATACATCGCCCGCAGCGCACCGAACCCGCCATCGGTGGTAGCCGAGCCCCCAACCCCGACGATCACCCGCGACGCGCCCGCCTCGGCCGCCAAGCTGATCAACTCACCTGTGCCGCTCGTCGAGGCGGCTATGGCATCGTTCCCCTCGGCGCCGCCCAGGATCGTCAAACCAGAGGCTGCTGCCATCTCGATGACGGCGGTGCCTCGAGCGAGCCTCCAAGGCGCGTCAACGGAATCCCCCAAGGGGTTGGTGACCGTCGATGTTCGGTTTGGCCCACCGAGGACATCGAGCGTGCCCTCACCGCCATCGGCCATCGGTCGAAGCGTCGTCGACGCGCCGAACTCGGTCGCCGCCGCCGCAATCGCCTCGGCGATGACGCGGGCCGAGGCGGTCCCCTTGAACTTGTCGGGCGCCGCGACGATGGTGCGCGGCGTCGAGGTCACCGCTGCTCCGTGCGATTGGCTTGGCGCCAACCGCTACGGGATGAGGAGATCGGACCCGACGATGACGATGATCTGCGCCGCACCGGCCCGTTCCGGCGTCGCGGCATCGGCCTGAAGCGCCGGAGCCTCCGGCATCGGCAGGATCAGATCGGCCGTTGCGCCGAGCACCGTGGCCACGTTTCGGGCGTCCATCACGTAGCCCGGCCGATAGTAGATCTTGGTGCTCGTGGTCGGCTCGGCATTTGCCGCGTCGGTCACGTAGTTCTCGGCCGTGAGCTTCGCGGCCAGTCGCCCGGCCTCGCCCGAGGTGCCCGAACCGTTGGCGGTCATGACCGTGACGGTGTTGTTGTCGTGCAAAACCTCGTCGACAGCTGGCGCCGTCGTGGACAGCACCGTTGTCGCCGTCGTTCCGTCGACCCCGCCGGCGTCAGGCGTCGTCGGCAACGTGGTTTGGGCACCATCGTCGTTGGTGCCGACGATGGTCGACGCACTCGCGTTTTCATCGGGGGCAGCCTGCACTGCGGTATCGGATCCATCGAAGGCGAACCGCAACAGGATGAGCCCGAGGATCACTGCCGCTCCGACCAGCATTGCGCCACGGCCGGCGGCGCCGCCGACGGATCGTCCAAAGTTTCCTGGAGCTGTCATTGAGCGGGTCCATCCTGTGCAGTACGACCCTCGTAACGCGCCTTACGGCGGCGATCACGAAGGCGGCGTAAACGGCGGACGACGAGAGGGTCGTACGCCATGGCTTCTGGGGTTTCCAAGAGTTCGTTGAGCAATTGGTAGTAGCGCGTGCCTGACAACTCGAAACGATCGCGAATCGCGGTCTCCTTGAGACCTGGTTCGGCCCACCAGGTTCGTTCGAAGTCGACAATCGCCTTATCGCGCTCAGTTAGTGCCACGTCGGCAGCCTTACCGTTGCGGGCCCTCGAATCAAGGACCCTCCATTTACCGCATGTATAGCGGTCCCAGCTCGCTGTTCTCCGTCAGCCCCACATCGCCCCCAGCGGCGCCGCACGTTTTGTGACACCGAACCCAGCTCGCTGTTCTCCGTCAGCCCCAATCGCCCCCAGCGGCGCCAGTTGCCGTCAGGTACGAAGCAACCATGCGAAGAGTCCACCGACAACCAAACAGGGGCGTTTTCGCGCCAGCGAAAAGGCCATAAGTGAGCGAGCCCCCTAGGGCGAGCGAACGACGGGAGCCCGAGGTGGGACTTGAACCCACTACCTCCTGTTTACAAGACAGGTGCTCTAGCCAGATGAGCTACTCGGGCGACGGTCAGCAAGCGTACTCCCTGCTCCACGAGCAGCGGCGAAGCCGGCTGTCGCCTAAGGGAGTCGGGCTCGGGCTACCTCATAGCAGGCGATCGCAGCCGCCGCGGAGACGTTCAGTGACCCGAGGGCTCCCGTCAGCGGTATCGATACGACGGTGTCGCAGCGTTCGCGAACGAGACGTGACAGACCGTCACCCTCGGATCCGAGAACCAGCGCCACGGGCTGGTCGCCGACCTGCAGCCCGAAAAGTGAATCGGTTGCGTCGCCCGCCAGGCCAACGGTCCAGACTTCGCTGTCGCGCAGCGTGGAAAGCGCAGAGGCAATACCCGGCGCCACACACATGGGAAGATGTTCGATTGCGCCGGCAGCGGTCTTGGTGACCGTCGGCGTTATGCGGGCGGCGCGATGTTTGGGTAACACGATGCCGGTCACCCCGGCGCACTCGGCGGTGCGAAGGGCCGCGCCGAGGTTGCCCGGGTCGGTCACACCATCCATCACGAGCAGGAACGGTTTCTTTCCGTCGGCGGGGCGGGCCAACTCGTCGAGCGAGAACTCGGGCAACGGTGCCGCCCGGGCGATCACACCCTGACTCGATGCCGTCAAGCTCTCCTGTTCGAACTTCGAACGTGACAGCTCGCGAATCTGGACGTGCTCGTCATGAGCGATCTCGCGGATGTCGTCGAGAATCGCGGCATCGTCCAAATCGGCGGCCATGATGATCTCGCGGGTGCGGCGGGTACCGGCCAACAGCAACTCACGGACCGCTTGGCGACCTTCGACGTGGTCGCCGCCGAGCGTGCGTTTGCCGCCGCTGTCCGATCGAATCGGGGTGGTGCCCCGCTGGCCGCTGCCCTTGCGGCTCCGACCCTTGGGTGCGTTTCCGCCACGAGTCGGTCCGGAACGACCCTTCGGTCGGCCACCCGAACGAGCGGAGGGTTTGCGTGGTGCCATCAGAAGTTCTCCGTTTCGTGCGGCTTTGGCCGCTCGGCCATCGGCCGAACCAACAAGGCGCTCGCCCAGCAGGCAATGCCTTCCCGTCGACCGAGGCTACCGAGACCTTCTGCCCGCTTCCCCTTGATCGTCACCGGCGCCCCGACGGCCTCGCTGAGGCGACGTTGCATCGCGTCTCGATGCGGCGCGAGCTTTGGCGCCTCGAGGACGACGGACGTGTCGACGTTGGCGACCGACCATCCGGCCGAGCGCACCGACTCCATCGCCGATCGCAGCAACTCGATGCTGTCGGCACCGGCAAACTCAGGGTCGGTATCGGGAAAGTGTGAGCCGATATCGCCGAGCCCGGCGGCGCCGAGAATCGCATCGGTACAGGCATGGGCGATGACGTCGGCATCGCTGTGACCGGCAAGTCCCTGCGCACCCTCGAAGACCACCCCACCGAGGATGAGTACGCGGGCCGGGTCAGGGCTGAAGGGATGGATATCGAATCCCATGCCGACGCGAAGGTCGGGCCACGTTGACGGGTCGGCGGTAGTCATGGAAGCAGTATCGCTGCTGCGGCGGCCAGATCGCTGCGTCGCGTGATCTTGAAGTTGTCCGCCTCACCCTCGACCACGATCACGGTTCCGCCGGCAGCTTCGACCAACGCTGCGTCATCGGTCGCCTCGCCGTCGCCCGCGTGCGCCCGCCGCAACGCTTCGACCGGAAACCCTTGCGGGGTCTGCACGGCCAGCAGGGTCGAGCGGTCGACGGCTCCACCAGAGGAGGAACGGATCGAATCGGTCAACGGCACCGCAGGCACCGCTGCATCAGCACCGTCGGCCACCGCGTCGACGACCCTCCTGAACAACTGCGCTGATGCCATCGGTCGGGCCGCATCGTGCACGAGCACCACTCGGGCATCCGCCGGAAGCGCATCGAGACCACGGCGCACCGACGCCGACCGCGACGAACCTCCCGCGACGGTGACGACTCCCGAAGAAAATGTCGTCGCGAGTTCGGATGCCCTGTCCGGCGGAGCGACGACGACGACGCCGTCGCACACCGCTGCCGCGGCCGCCACAGCCCAGTCAACGACACGGCGATCGCCGATTCTCTCGAATTGTTTCGCGGAGCCGAACCGATCACCCGACCCCGCTGCAACGACGACGCACCAAATCACCAGTCCGCCCCATTCCATCTGCGGGTTCGCACTTCACTAGCATGGAGTTTCTCATGGTCGACTCCACCCTCCTCACAAACTCCGAGCTGTTTGCCGATCTTCCCGACGACCTCCTCGGCCGCCTGCTCGAGCACGCCACCAACCGCGATCTGCGCCGCGGCGATGTCATTTTTGCCGAGGCCGACGAGGCCGGCGAGCTCTACGTCGTCGACCGCGGACGCATCGCCATCGCCAACAAGTCGGTCGATGGCCGCGAGTCCGTCGTCGCGCTCATGGAACCCGGCGACCTCTTCGGCGAGATGCCACTCTTCGACGGCGGCGGACGCTCGGCTGAAGCTCGGGCGCTCGAACGCTCGTCGGTCGTCGTGGTGCCCTATGCACCGGTCAAGAACTTGTACGAGACCAACCCCGACCTGCTCTGGCGAGTCGTCTCGCTGCTCGCTCGCCGACTCTCGAACATGAACGAGGCTCTCGCCGATTCCGTCTTCCTCGACGTCACGGGACGCACGGCGAAGCGTCTGCTCGAACTCGCAGGTGGCGCCGACGAGTTCGTGCTGCCCATCACCCAAGAGGAACTCGCCGGCATGGTCGGCGCCTCACGAGAACGCGTCAACAAGGCCATCGCCAGTTTCGTGAAACTCGGCTGGATCGAACAGGTCGACCGCCGGTACGTCATCACCAACCGCCAGCAGCTCACCATCCGAGCCCGCTAGCCTCCGATCGGTGCACTCCCCGGCTGCGACGTCCATGATCGCCGAGAACCCGGCCACTCGTTGGCAACCCGACTATCACTCCGACGTGCCGTGGTGGCACGCACACATCCCCTTTGCGTTCTGGCTCATCGACGCGATCCGCCCCGAACGGCTGGTCGAACTCGGCACGCACAAAGGCGACTCGTACATGGCCTTTTGTCAGGCGGCAAAAACCCTCGGCATCGGGACCGCATATACGGCGATCGACAATTGGGAGGGCGACCTCCATGTCGGCGAACACCCCGACTCGATGTACCTCGAGCTCAAGGCTGCGCACGACCCGCTGTACGGCGGGTTCAGCCGGCTGCTCCGTTCTTTCTTCGATGAGGCGGTCGACCAGTTCGAGGATGGCACGCTCGACCTCATACACGTCGACGGGACCCACACCTACGAGGCGGTTCGCAACGACGTCGATCGGTGGCTGCCGAAACTCAACGACCGTGGCGTGCTGGTGATGCACGACGTCGCGTCCAACCACTCGGACTTTGGCGTATGGAAAGTCTGGGACGAAGTTCGGGCCGCATATCCGAACAACTTCACCTTCACCCACAGCGCCGGCCTCGGCGTAGCAGCTGTCGGCGAGGTGCCCGAGGGACTTCGTCCGCTTCTTTCCGGCCGTGGCGTGCAGGCCGATCGCGTCCGAGCCACGTTCGCACAACGCGGTGAAGCGCTCGCAGAGAACCTCGATCCGCCCGAGGCACGAGCCCAGGTGCACGGTGTGAGCGACTGGTCCGATCAAGTCCCCGACGAACGACCCGGAAGGTTTAGGCTGCCCCCGATGATCAACGCCCTCGCCAACGTCGCCTGCGTCCGCATCGGTGGACCTGTCGGCGAGACGGCACTCGTCGGCGGCAAGCCGGTCGACCACATTTCGGGCGGCCACAGCATGGTCACCGCCATCGCCGCAACCGCAGCAGAGCATCCCGACGCCACGTATCTGTACCTCTACGACCACGAAACAACGATTGCGCCGCGCTCGATCGGCACCGGGATCGCCGAGCTCCTGCGCAAGCTCGAGACCGAACAGGCCGAGTGGCTCCTCGCCTCGGCCAAGGGCACCGACCTCTTCAACGGCAATCCACTCACCGCCGTGTACGACGCGCACGAGCCCCGGTACCTCGGGGATCCCACCATCCGTCCGATCTCGGCGGCGGCTTCGGACCCATTGCTGGTCAATCTGGCCAAGCTTCGATCTCACGGAGTGCTCGATGCAGCGGAGACGCCGACAACGGTCAATCACCTGATAGCGGCAGGCTACGCCCGGGGCCTCGTTTCCCTATTCGCTCCGCAGCTCACCGTGGGCAAGATGTTCGCGGACGAGTCCGATCGCCTGGCCCGGTCCTTTGCCAAGGGACCGACCCTGCCGCCCGGAACGGTCGCCACCATGACCGACCTGTGCTGCACGATGCCGACCATCTCGATCATCACTCGATCGGCCGGCAAGCGACTCCATCTTCTTCGCCGCCTCGGCGTGTCGATCGCTCGGGCGGCTGCGGCAACGCCGGCCACCATCGAGTGGGTCATCGTCGGACGAGAGTCGGCCATCAAAGCGGTGACCCCCGCCGTCGACGAACTCGGCCTTCCCGACAACATCACGCCACGATTCGTGACGAACGACGGCAGCAGCCCACTCCCGAGCCGAGTAGCCAATCTTGCGGTCGGATTCGAAGCGGCGACCAGTCCGTTCAGCTGGATCATCGACGACGACGACTACCTCATTCCCGAATCGTTTTCGCTCGTCCGGGGTGCGTTCTTCTTGAACCAACCGGCCACGGTCGTGATGACGACGTCCGTCGTCACCGAATACTGGGAACACCCGACCACTGGCCCTTCAGTGCTTTCGCGCTCCAGCCATGAGAAGGACTACGACTCCGCCGGCTGGGTCTACGCCTTCCAGGGATGGAACCCCCTTCCGATCTGTGCGTACATCGGCCAAACCGAATACCTCCAGTCGATCTTGCGGACCTGGGAATACAGCGCCGACCTGAGCGAGGACTACTTCCTGTTGGTGCAGCTGCTGGCGGATACACCGGCGGCTGCAGTGGTCGAAGTCGCCGAGCCCACCGTCGGCATCTCCGTGCGGCCTGTGGCCAACGATGGCGTCATGCAGCAGAGCGACCGAACACCTTGGCTGCGCGATATCACCTCGTTCATGGCCGAGGGCATGCGGTACTCGAAGACGCCCGCCAAGGCGCAACTGCTGGCCAAGGCCACCGGAGCAGCGGCCGACCTTCGACAAACCCTCGAATCCGAGCACAAGGGCAAAGACGCCGACGCCGAGTTGCGGAAGCAGTTGGCGCAGAGCAACGCGATTCGTCGTCGCCTCGCCGCCGAAATCATTCGCCGCACGGGAGACGATCAGCAATGAGTTCAGGCGTCGTTGTCTACACCTCCGCTGCGGTGAACTATCTGGCCAAAGCGCGCGTCCTTGCCGACACCGTCAAGAGCACGTCGGACGCCACGTTCGTCCTCCTCCTCAACGACCGCTTGCCGCTCGACTTCAACATCGACGACGAGCCGTTCGACCACGTCTGGCACCCGAGCGACCTCATCACGCACGAACCCATCGACGGCTGGATGTACCGCCACAACGTGATGGAACAGTGCACCGCGGTGAAGGGGCCGGCGCTCGAACGCATCATGGACGAGCTCGATCCGGCGCTGGCCATCTACCTCGACCCTGACGTGCTGGTACTGCACGATCTCGCCCTGGTCGATCAACTGCTGGGCGACGACCACATCGGCCTCACACCCCACATCACGAAACCCGAAACGTCCGAAACCGGCATCGAGATGACCGAGATGTCGGTGCTCAAGCACGGCATCTACAACCTTGGATTTCTGGCGGTCCGAAACACCGAGCTGGGCCTCGCATTCGCGCGCTGGTGGGGCGAACGGCTGCGCCACCACTGCTACATCGACTTCGAGAAGGGCGTGTTCACCGATCAGCGCTGGTGCGATATCGCGCCGGCAGCCTTTGATGGCGTCCGAATCCTCAAACACCCCGGCCTCAACGTCGCCTCCTGGAATGCCAGCGGTCGCGATGTTCGACAGGGCGAGGACGGCACCTTTACGAGCGATGGCGAACCGCTGTGCTTCTATCACTTCAGCGGCGTCGGCCCCGCCGGCGTGCATCGTATGGTGCGCGGGCGCTTGGCATCGGACAAAGTCGGCTTCGCCCAGCTCGAAGCGCTGTACGAACACATGCTCGACGAGCGAGGGCAACAACAGATCGCCGGTGTGCCCTTCGGCTATGACCACTACGTCAACGGCGACACGATCAAACAAGACGACCGGGTCGCCTATCGTCGACTCGCTGCGGCCGATCGCGATCCCCACCCCTTCGCGACCAATGCCGACTCTTGGTACGACAAACGATCGCGTCAGGGGAGCTCACAGGCGGAAATCCCGACACTGCGCACGCTCGACCCCGAGGAATTCTTCGATGTCGAGTACTACCGGTTCCAGTTGGCCGACAGCGGCAGCGACTCCGGCGGGGCCTCACTCGACCATTACCGCATGTACGGCTGGCTTCAGGGATTCGAGCCATCGCCGTTCTTCGACTCCGGCCACTATCTCGTGCAGGCCGAACAACTGACCATGTATCGAGAGAGTCCCATTCTCGGCGACTTCTCACCGCTCGACCACTACACATCGGTCGGGTTCCACCAGGGCCTGTCGCCCGCCCCGTACGTCGACTCGAGCTGGTACGAATCGGCCTATCTCGACGTTGCCGTTGCGATCCGCGACGGCGGCGTGAGCTGCGGCTACGAGCACTACCTCAAGGCCGGCGCGGCCGAGCGGCGAAACCCGGGCCCTGATTTCAGCGAAGCCAAGTACCGAGAGGCGAACAAGGACGTTGCCGGGGCCTTGGAGGGTTCAAACCTCACCAACGGATTCGAGCATTTCCTTCGGTTCGGACGCCATGAACACCGTCGCTACGTGCCCCTCGGCGGAACGCCGTAGCGGTGCTCCCGGGCCCATTCTTTCTTCTCGGCTCGCCTCGGTCGGGCACAACGATGCTTCGGAACCTGCTGCGCACCCACCCCGGGCTCGCGGCGCCGGAGGAGACCCACTTCTACCGCTGGTCATCGGCCTTCAAGAGCTACTTTTACGAATCGCAGTGTGCGACCGAGACGTTGGTCCGGCATCGAGCCCTCGATGGCGTATCCGAGGACTCGTTCTGGGCGATGTTCCAAGCCGCAGAATCTCGACTCGACCTGCAAGAGGCATACATGTCGCACTACGTCGCCGTCACGAAGCCCGGCGCTCGATGGTTCGACAAGACCCCTCAGAACGCATTCGGTGCCCTGATGTTGTGTGCCGACTACCCGGATGCGACGTTGGTGCACTTGGTTCGGCATCCGCTCCCCGTGGTGGCCAGTCTCTTGCGCGGCGACGCCATCGAGGTCGGCGGTCTCGATGAGGCGATTTCCCATTGGGCCGAACCCGTCAAGGCGCTTCGAGTACTCGGAGAACTTCGCCGCAACGTGCACGTCGTGCGCTATGCCGACCTGGTCGCCGACCCGACGAGCACAATCACCGCCCTTGGCGCGCACGTGGGATTCGACCCCGTCGCGATCGATACATCGTCGGTCAGCCTGCGCACGACCGAGCGCGACTGGTCCGACGTGATCGACGACGCAACCGAGGCGACCATCCTCGAGCGCTGCTCGGCCGAGGTTGAAGCGCTGGCCTTGTCGGTCCCGCCAACCCAGTAGCGACCACCGCGCTAGTCGGCCTGATTGATCCAGTCGGCGACTCGATGCCATGCGTCGGCGGCGTCGGCGGCCCGGTGTCCTTCACGATTCGGATCGTGCACAAAACCGTGGCCGGCGCCCTCGTACCGCACCACCGTTGCTCCAGCGGCCTCGAGCTCGGCGACATCACCCGCCGGCGTATAGGGATCGTCGGTGCCGACGATGGCCATGACACTGGTCGGGTCGCCGTCGACGAGCGCATCGATCGGCTCGCGTTGGCCTTCGCCCTGCCAGGTCTCGGGCAGCCTGATCATGCCGTAGAAAGGAGCAATACGGCTGAATCGGCCGGTTGCGGCGGCCTTGATCGCGTACATGCCTCCCATACAAAAGCCGATGCAGCCGACCGTCTCGGTGCCCAGGGCGTCGGCGGCGGCGACCACGTCGGCCAGCACCGCGTTGTCGTCGAGATCTTTCGCGGCTCCCTGCCGCTCGTCGAGGGTGAGGTGCTCCTGCCCGACATAGAGCTGCGGTGCACACACCGCCCAGCCGTAATCCTCTGACAGTCGCTTGACCAAGTCGTCGAACAGTGGCCGAAGACCCATGATGTCGGGAATGACGACGAGGCCCCTGGTCGAGCCGTACGGGACGGCGATTTCTGCCTCGGTGCCGGTGTTGAGCTCGATGCGCATGTGCACGTTCTATCTGGCGAGCGGTCACGGTGCCAGGCTCTCGCCCTCTCTCCCGTTACGCCGATGCGTTACGCGGCGAGTCCAGCGAGTTCGATCGCCTCGGCCACGGATCGCACCTTCTGCACGTTTAACCCCTCCGGCACGACCATGTCGGACGCCGGGACGATCGCTCGGCGAAATCCCAACCTTGCTGCCTCCCGCAGGCGCTGCTCGAGATGGGCGACCCGCCGGACCTCGCCGGCCAACCCCACCTCGCCGCAGATGACGAGACTGTCGTCGAGCGGTCGGTCGGCAATGGACGAGACGATGGCGAGCGCCACGGCGAGGTCGGCGCCGGGTTCGACGAGGCGCACCCCGCCGACCGCAAGCGTGTACACATCGCTCTTCGCGACCCCGACGCCGAGGCGCTGGCCGAGCACCGCGAGCAGCAAGGCCAACCGGCCATGGTCGAGACCCTGGGTGGATCGGCGAGGCGATGCGAGGGTCGAACTGGCCACGAGGGCCTGCACCTCGACCAACAGGGGCCGATGCCCTTCGACGGTCGGCACTACCGCCGACCCGGCAACACCATGGACCCGGTCCGCCAAGAACAGCTCGGACGCGTCCGGCACGTCGATGAGTCCGGCCTCGCGCATCTCGAAGAGCCCGAGTTCTGAGGTGGCGCCGAAGCGATGCTTCACCGGGCGCAACATACGCAAACCCTGCTGGCGGTCACCCTCGAATTCGAGCACGGTATCGACCACGTGCTCGAGCACACGTGGACCTGCCAGTCCGCCGTCCTTGGTGACGTGGCCCACCAGCACCACCGAGATACCCAGGCGTTTGGCGATGCGCACCAGCTGATGGGCACCGTGTCGAACTTGCGCTACCGATCCGGGCGCCGAGCTGAGCTCGGGATCGTGCACGGTCTGGATGGAGTCGACGATGACCAACTCGGGCTTCACCTCTTCGATGTGCGCAAGGATGTGGGGCAGGACGGTTTCGGCCACCAGCCAGAGGTCGTCGTGGAGCGCGCCGAGGCGCACCGCTCGTTGATGCACCTGCGGCGCAGACTCCTCGGCGGTGAGATAGAGAGCACGGCGCTTCCGAGCGGCGAACGAACCCACCAGCTGCAAAAGCAACGTCGACTTGCCGACGCCGGGCTCGCCGCCGAGCAACGTGACCGAACCCGGGACAAACCCTCCGCCGAGCACCCGATCGAGTTCGCCGATGTTCGACGGCACCGGGTCGTACTCGTCCACCGAGACGTCGGCGATGGGCACCGGTGTGGAAGCGGGTCCGAGCCCCGCGATTACCGGGGCGGCAGTGAGCTCCTCGACCAACGTGCCGAAGCTCTGGCACCCCGGGCACCGCCCGATCCAGGTGCTGCTCGATGCGCCGCACTCGCTGCAGACATGGGTCGTTCGCTGTTTTGCCACGGGACAACACTACGAAAGGGGTGTGACAGTCTCGTTCGGTCCGAGAAGCCGCTCCGTCGATGGCTCGAAGTATCGCTACGAGATGAGGAAGCGTTCTATCTGGTCGGCCGTCAGCGCGGTGCCGTCCTCGGAACGAATGGACGAGCCCAGTTCGGCGGCCCGGTCCGCCAGCGACTGATCGCTCGCCAGTTTTCCGATCGCGCCCGGCAAATCCCTTGTGCGTTTCGCATACAGACCGGTGCCGAGTTCGAGTTGGCGTTTCGCATGCCAGACCTGGTCGCCGATCGACGGAATCGCAATCGATGGAAGGCCCGCCGCCAACGTCATCGAATTGGTGCCGTGTGAACCAGAGTGAACGACGCCCCTCACGCGACCGAGCACCTTCGAAAGGGGCGCAAAGCGCCACGCGCCATGGCGGGCTGGGTCGAAACGGCTTCGCAGACGACCCACCGTGGCGTCGATCGAACACAGGGAGACGGTACGCAGCCCGAGGGCGTCAGCCGCCTCAACCGCCGCATCGAATCGGTCGGGATGGGCCGCCGCGGCCAGCGTCCCGAGCGTGACGAGCAGCGGCGGCTCTCCACCGTCGAGGAACGCATCGAGGCCGTCGGGCATGTCGCCGTCGGCATTCTCCCAGTGCGTGAACCCGGTCATCACATAGTTGTCGGGCCAGTCGGGAGCGGGCGCCACATAGTGCGGCGAGGCCAAACCTAGATTGAGGTGTGGTGAAATTCGCAGGTCGATCGGACTGCGCACCGTGGCCTCGAGGCCTTTGCCGGCACGGAAGCGAGCGAATTCGTCGGCAAAGGTCAACCGGTAGGGCCGGGTGAGCCGAGCCGCCTTCCAGCCGAGCCGATTCAGCCGCTTGCCCATCGAGGGGGCCCCGGGAATGACGCTCCGGGTTTCGGAGGGGATCAGCATCGGGAACAGGTCGCCGGAGATCCAGGGAATGTCGTGCGCCTCGGCCGCCATCGCCGAAACGACTCCCGCGGTCGAGTGACAAAAGATCGCATCGGCGCCTTGACTCGCCTGGTACACCGCCTGGAACTGTGCCTCGAGGTGCGGCACGGTGAACTCGCCGAAGTACAGCTCGAGCAGGCGCACGCCACCGAAACGCATGCCCCACTTCGCGAGCCAGTCGCCGTGCTTGTCGAGCTCGGACGGCGAGAAGTCCGAGCCACTGTGTACGCAGGTGAATGGCTCGGAAGCGAATTCTGCGTGGAACTCACGCGGCACGACGAAGGTGACCTCGTGGCCGCGCCGCACCAGTTCGGTGGCGACCGGAACATACGGGTGCACATCACCGCGGTACGCCATCGAATGCACCACAATCTTCGCCACACCACGACTCTATGTCGCGCTCAGTAGTCGGTGGGCACCCCGCCTTCGGCGATGCGGCGGTCGACGAAGTCGCGCAGTTCGGCCTCGATGGCACCATCGAGCGAAGGGGCGACGTAGGCCTCGAGAAGCTCGCGTGCCTTCCTGTTCGCACGCGTTCGAGCGTCCGGAGAGCCGGCCTCGGTCCAGGTCTCCCAGTTGCGCCAATCCGACACCATTGGACTGAAGAACGCATCCGTGTAGCGGGCCTGGGTGTGGGCCTCGCCAAAGAAATGGCCGGCCGGACCGACCTTGGCAATCGCGTCGACCGCCAAGCCTTCCTCGCTCAGATCGAGCGGGGCGAGAAACTGCGTGACCATGTTCAGCAGGTCGGCGTCGATCACCATCTTCTCGTAGCTCGCATGCAGCCCGCCCTCCATCCAGCCGGCTCCGTGGAACACCAGGTTCGCGCCGCCCATGATGGCACCCCAAAGCGACCAGACGCTCTCGTAGCCGGCCTGTGCATCCACTGCGTTCGACGCACTCACGTTGGACGACCGATACGGGATGCCGTATTTGCGGGCGAGCTGGCCGCCGATCAGGCACGCCTTCGCATACTCGGGGGTCCCAAACGCCGGCGACCCCGATCGCATGTCGACATTCGACGTGAAGCCGCCGTACATCACCGGCGCGCCCTCCCGCACCACCTGGGTGAACACCAAACCGGCGAGGGCCTCCGCGTTCTGCTGTACCACCGCACCGGCGATGGTGATGGGGGCCATGGCGCCGGCCAGCGTGAACGGCGTGATGACGATCACCTGATTGCGGGCCGACATCTGGATGATGCCCTCGAGCATCGGGTGGTCGTAGCGAAGGGGTGAGCTGGCGTTGATGATGCTGAGCAGGCTCGGCTCCCGCTCCAAGGTCTCCTGGTCGATACCGCGTGCGATGCGGGCCATCTCGATGCCGTCGAGATTTCGCTGCTGCCCGAGGCTGTAGATGTGGAACGCCTTGTCGGACAATGTGTACGCGTCGTAGGCCGCCTCGAGATGACGTATGGACGGGTGCAGGTCGATCGGTTCGACGGGATAGCCGCCGAACAGCTGCACGGCGTTCAGCATGTGGCCGAGGCGCAGAAAGTCTCGGAATCCGGCTCGGTCGCCACTCTTGCGTTGGCCATCGAGGGTGACGTAGTTCGGTGCACTGGCCACCGACCCGTAGGTCACCCAATTGTCGCCGATGACCACGTTTCGCTCGGTCGAGGTGGCATGCAGCGTGAACTGCGAAGGGATGTGCGCCAGGTATGCGGCAATCATGTCGGCGCCGAAGCGAGCCCGCTCGCCGTCGACCTGCGCACCGGCCGCGGCCAACAAGCGCAGTGCTTCCGGGTGGTGGAAATCGACGCCTGTCTCCGCAAGCACCCGCAGAGATGCGTTGTGTACGGCATCGAGCTCGTCGACCGACAGAATCGCCGTCGCGGGGAGGTGCCGACGCGCCTGCCCAAAAGCCGGTTGGTCATCGACAACGCTGCGGGTGCGCTTCCTGTGCACGCGGCGACGGACCATCGGCAAAAGCTAGTTGTCCTCGGTTCGTCGTGACGAAAATCCGGTCCCGCGTCCCATCTGACGGCAGTCCGGGTGACGCCCTAGTGTCCGGCCATGACCGATTCCACACCCTTCGCCCAGGCCGCCGAGCGGGTCAGCGCCGGCGCCGACGCCCTCGTAGAAGCCGCGGCCTTGGTGTCGCAGCTCACCGACGACGAGCTGCTGAACATGCTCGACGGCGATGTTCCGCTTTGGAGCGGGGTCGGCGACATGAGCAGCGGCGGTTACCACAATCACCCATGGCCGGCCGCGGTGAACGACCGCCTCGGCATCCCCGGGCTGCAATTCGCCGACGGACCGCGCGGGGTCGTCGTCGGCACGGCGACCTGCTTCCCGGTATCGATGGCCCGTGGCGCGACCTTCGATCTCGATCTCGAAGAGGCCATCGGCGACGCGATCGGGAAGGAACTTCGGGCGTCGGGAGCCAACTACTACGGCGGCGTGTGCGTCAACCTGCTTCGGCACCCCGCCTGGGGGCGAGCGCAAGAAACGTACGGCGAGGACCCCCACCATGTGGGCGAGTTCGGCGCCTCCCTCACGCGGGGAGTGCAGCGACATGCGATGGCCTGCGTGAAGCACTACGCACTCAACTCGATGGAGAACGCGCGGTTCACCGTTGACGTCACGTGCGACGAACGGGCGCTGCACGAGGTGTACCTCCCGCACTTCCGTCGCATCGTCGACGAGGGTGTCGCGAGCGTCATGAGCGCCTACAACTCGGTCAATGGCGAGTGGGCCGGCCAGAGCCGAACGCTGCTCACCGACATACTCCGCGACGAGTGGGACTTCGACGGCTTTGTCATCACGGACTTCATGTTCGGTCTGCGAGATGCGGTTCGATCCGTGCACGCAGGGCTCGACATCGAGATGCCGTTCCGCCAACAGCGGGCGGCGGCGTTGCCCGTCGCTCTGGCGGAGGGCGATCTCACCCGCGCCGATCTCGAGGCTCCTGCGATACGAACCGTGGCGACCTTCTTGCGTTTCGCCGATGTACTCGCGGCCACCGCCCCTCCCCCATCGATACTGGTGTGCGACGAGCATCGCTCTCTGGCGCGACGAGCGGCGGTCGAAGCGATCGTTCTGCTGCGCAACGACGGTGATCTGTTGCCACTCGCCGCCACCAAGCTGTCCCGTGTGGCGGTCGTGGGCAAGCTTGCCGCGGTCGCCAACCTGGGCGACGGCGGCTCGAGCGACGTGTCCGGCAAGAATGCTGTCACCCCACTCGCCGGACTCGTGGCCGCTCTGCCACACGCCGAGGTCGTCCACAGCGAAGACGCATCGACGGCTGCCGACGCCGACGCCGCCATCGTCGTGGTGGGCTACACGAAGGCCGACGAGGGCGAGTTCATCGATGGCGACGTGATGGCTGGCTTGATGACGATGTTCCCTCCGGCCGACGACCCGTTGGCCGGGACCGAGGCACCGACGGTCGAGTTCGCCCCTCCGCACGAGCCATTCGTCGGCAGCCCGGAAATGGCATCCGGAGGCGACCGACGATCATTGCGCCTCCATGCCGAGGACGAAGCACTGATTGCCGCCACGGTCGCAGCGAACCCCAACACCGTGGTTGTGGTGATGGGTGGATCGGCGGTCGTGATGCCCTGGGCCGACTCCGTGCCGGTGCTGCTGCAGCTGTGGTATCCGGGGCAGGAGGGCGGCCATGCACTGGCCGATATCGTCCTTGGCCACGAGACGCCGAGCGGCAGACTTCCGTTCGCGATCCCTCATCACGCGGCCGATCTCGTGTCGTTCGACCCCGATGCCGACACCGAGACCTACGGGCTGCTCCATGGGCAATGGCACCTCGACGCGAATGCCACGCCGGCCCACTTTCCGTTCGGCTTCGGCTTGAGCACGACGACGTTCGAACTCACCGCCGCGTCGCGCTCCGCCGACGTCGTGACCGTGGCCGTGCGCAACACGGGCGACCGAGATGGCACGCACGTCGTACAGGTGTACGGATCCGTCCTCGATTCAGCCCACGAACGTCCCCGTCGCCGGCTCGTCGGGTTCGCCCGCGTGGACGTTGCCGCCGGCGCCGCTGCCACCGTCGATGTCCCGATCGATCTCCGGGTCTTGGACGTGCGAGTCGACGGCGCCATGCGGCGCGAGGACGCCGCGATTGCGCTGGTAGCAGCGAGCCACGCCGACGACGACGGCATTCGAGCGACATAGCGCTGCCTCCTCGGCCCCGCCGGACAAGTCGTCGACAAGCGCGCGGTCTCCGATACCGCGCGGTCTATCTCGACAACCGCGCGGTCTCCGATACCGCGCGGTCTCGCGCGCGGTCTGCGATACCGCGCGGTCTCGATGCTGCGGAGTCGGGCATGGCGGCCGCGAGGAACCAGTGCAAAGATCAGTTTGAGATATCGCCTGATCACACTTGGAATTGGAGTTTCTCGATGAATCCCATAGGCAAGATTCTGCGGGTCGTGCATCGCGGGCCGGCGATTCCGGCTCCGTATCGCGCCGCGAAACGCCACGTACCGACGTTGTGCGCGAAGTCCTCGATGGAGGCGTTCACCGCAATGGGGTCTTCGATCCCGTTCGAACTGAAGTCCATCGTGCAGCAACGGACAGGGTCGCTTATCGGGTGTCCTTGGTGAATGGACTTCGGGAATGCGCTGGGCCGTGAGCTCGGCATTGACGAAGCGAAGATTCGGGATCTCCCGCGGTGGACGGACAGCGACGTGTACAGCCCGGCGGAACGGGTCGCTCTTGCGTACACCGATGCCATGATGGCGACGCCCACCACGGTGTCCGATGAGTTGCGATCGCAGTTGTTGCAACACTTCTCGCAGCGGCAGATCGTCGAGCTAACGCACTCGATCGCAATCGAGGACTACCGAGCCCGGTTCAACCGTGGTCTCGGCGTCGAATCGGACCACTACCACACGCAGTAATACAAGTTGCAGACAAACGCACCGTCTCCGATACCGCGCGCCGAACGCACTATCTCCGATACCGCGCGCCGAACGCACCGTCTCCGATACCGCGCGATGCCTAGTCGGCCATCGCTGTGGCAATGCGATCCATCACCTCGGGAGTGAGGGCTTCGAGAACGTCCATCGCGGCCATGTTCTCGTGCACCTGCGACACGCGACTGGCACCGGTGATCACGGTCGAAACGTTCGGGTTGGCCGCACACCAGGCGATGGCCAATTGTGCCATCGAACAGTCGAGCTCGGCGGCGATCGGTACCAGGTTGCGCACCTTGGCAGCCTTGTCCTCGGTCAGCATGTTCTCGGCCAGCCACTCGTAGCCGGCCAGCGCAGCGCGACTGTCCTCGGGCACGCCATCGAGGTACTTGCCGGTGAGCACGCCTGACGCGAGCGGACTCCAGATGGTGGTGCCCATGCCCTTCTCGTAGCAGGGCAGGAACTCGGTCTCGACCTTGTCGCGCACCATCATGTTGTATTGCGGCTGGTCCATTTGCGGTTTGTGCCACCCATGCCGGTCGGCGATGTTCCAGGCGTCGAGCCACTGTTCGGCTGTCCACTCCGACGTGCCCCAGTAGTACGCCCGTCCCGACTCGACGATCTCGTGCATCGTGTGCACGATCTCCTCCATCGGGGTCTCGGTGTCGCAGCGGTGGCAGAACAAGAGGTCGACCTCGTTGTGTTGCAACCGGTCGAGAGATTCCTCGATGCCCTCGAGCAGGTACTTGCGGTTGAGCGTCATACGGCTGTTGACGCCCTCGTGCATGCCGAAGTACAGCTTGGTTGACACCACATAGCTGTGCCGTTCCCAACCGAGCGCGGCCATAGAGCGGCCCATGATGGCCTCGGACCCGCCCGATGCATAGCCGTCGGCGTTGTCGAAAAAGTTCACGCCGGCGTCGTACGCAGCCTGCATGCACTCCATCGCCAGGCTGTCGTCGAGCTGACCGTCGAAGGTCACCCACGACCCGAACGAAAGCGTGCTGACCTTCAGGCCTGCACTCCCCAACCGTCGATACGTCATGTTCGTCATGGCCTGACCCTATCGGTGCAGAGCTACCCCACGACCTCGATGAGCGCCTTGCCGCCGGCCTGGCCGGGCAGGGACAGTTCGTATCTGCCGACATCGATCTGGTCGGGCACGACGATCAGACCTTCATCAGAGGTGCAGCCAGCATCACCACCGCCTTCGCCTTCGTCAAGACGTCCCCATCCTGGCGTTTCGCCGAACACCCCGTAGATGATGAACTCTTTCAGTCCCGGGACCGGACGAAGGAACATCCAACAGGACGTGACGCCGTCTGCCGCTGGCATCTTCGTGAATCCCGTGACCTCCCCAGGCCGCAAGATGACCTCGTCCAAGAGGATCGTGGCGTCCGCCCGCAACTCGATTTCGAGGTCGGCACGCAGTACATCTCCTTCAACCGGGGCGGTCGCCCCTGGCGCCTCGTTTGTCGGAGAAACGGTCGTCGCCGTATCCGTCGCGACGACCGCCGAAGACGACGAGCATCCGGCGATCACCAGAGCTGCTACCAGCGAGCGCGCCACTGTCTGCATCACCCCACGGTAGGGCAGTCAAACGGTCTCACCCCGGCAGTAGCGTCGGGTCCACTTCCTCCTGATGCACTTGTTCACGTCAGGAATTCGATTCACAATGGTCAACATCACCGAAAGCCAACGGTTGTCGCTTCGAGCGAAGTTCAACGACGTCCTTGGCTCCGACCTCGCTGAGATAGCAATGCGGTCAATGCCACCCCTCGACTACGACCAGATCGTCACCAAGACCGATCTCGACGTCGTAGCTTGCGAGCTTCGGACCGAAACCGCTACCTCTGGGTCCGAGCTACGGCAAGAGATGGCGGTCCTTGGCGCCGACCTCCGCACGGAGATGGCCGAACTCCGGATCGACCTTGGCAACGACATAAGTCAGTTGCGAGACGACGTTCGCGCCGAACTACAGCGCACATTCCACTGGATGGTCGGCTTCATGCTCACCATGTTCGCCATGCTCGGGACCGTGCTCTTCAACGTGATCTAGGCGAGCTTCTCAAGACGCCAGTGAGGGCGCGTTTTCGGGCGAGAAGTGCGACAGCACTTCTCGACGCAACGCGAAGCGTTGCCCGCTAGCGAAAAGGCGGGAAACGAGCGCAGCGAGTGACGGTCAGCTGAAGAACGTGGCGAAGCTCTGGATCACTCGGTGGTCGCCAGGGGCCTCTTCGGCATCGGGGTCGAACAGGGCGGTCGACATCCCCAGCAGGCGGGCAGCGTCGAGGTGCTCGACGCGGTCATCGATCAGCAAGCAGTTGCGGAACGGCACGCCGGAGGCCCGACGAAGCGCCTCGAAGGCCGCCGCATCGGGCTTACGCACACCGATGCTCGATGACACCAGCCAGTC